>Ga0213840_1000081_pt1 | contig 268079 bp, 204 predicted proteins | sample SWPATP22_FD_160132 | JGI IMG/M metagenome (GOLD analysis project Ga0213840, IMG submission 160132) | Coastal seawater microbial communities from Marineland, Florida, United States - SWPA TP2 #2 | ecosystem: Environmental > Aquatic > Marine > Coastal | place: USA: Florida | collected 2016-08-14
GCGGCGCCGGCGTCGGGCTCGGCGGCACCTGCGTCGGGCTCTGCGGCGCCTGCGTCGGGCTCTGCGGCGCCTGCGTCGGGCTCAGCGGCGCCTGCGTCGGGCTCGACCCCCGCATCCGAAGGCGGCGTCGGCGGGCAACCAGCCAGCAGAATCAGCAACAAAATCAAGCAACAAGACAGAACAGAACGCTGAGCGCGCAGGGGCAATTCGGGCATGGGCGAAGTGTGACGACTGGGTGACAGAATGTCCATCCGACGTTGTGACCCACCTCGCCAAAGCCGCCAACAGCCGGTATGGCCATGCTGCGAGGCGTCCCACCACGACGTCGACGAGGTGCTGCATGCGCAACAAATTCCAGGCAGAGACGCCCCCCGACCGCAAGACCCGCAAGCAGAAGCGCGAGCGCGGCGACGACGCCATGTCGGTCGCCAAACAGCTCATTGGCATGCAGCAGAGCGACGTCGACAAACTCGACCTCGACGACCTCACCCGCCGCACCCTCGACGAAGCCCGGTCGACCAACGCCCACGTCGCCAAAAAGCGCGCTGAAAAACGACTGGCGGGCTTGCTGCGCGAAGACGGCCTCGACGAGGTGCTCGCGACGCTCAACAGCTGGCAAGAAGCCCACCGCAAAGGCGCCCGCACGTTCGCCGCTGTCGAGAAGATCCGCAACAACGCCGTCGATGCCGACAGCGACGACGACGCCATCGCCATCGTGGCAAAAGCCCTGAAGGCCGACCTCGACGACGATTGGACACAAGCGGTCATCGACGCCCGCAAAGAGCACAACTGGCGCAAACCGAAGGGCGCCAAAAAGCGGCTGTTTCAGAAGCTCAACGACGCGCTCGTGTGACAGCGACGACGATGGGGGCTTTTGTCGGCGGCATTGTTGTGCAAGCGATCCACCCGGCAGACCGAATGCAGTCGACTGCGTTTCGTCTCAGAGAATGGCCGATGCCCGGCCACCAACGCGCTCGCTGACGAGCGCCACAGGCAAACACCCATGGCAAAAGAAGACGTGAACCCCGCTGGCAAAGGCAACGCCGACGACGCCGTCGTCGAGTCGAAGAACTTCATCGAAGAAGTCATCGAACAAGACCTCGCGAGCGGCAAACACCAGAGCATCATCACGCGCTTCCCGCCGGAGCCCAACGGCTACCTGCACATCGGCCACGCCAAGAGCATCTGCTTGAACTTCGGCCTCGCGAAGAAATACGGCGGCCGCTGCCACTTGCGCTTCGACGACACCAATCCCGTCAAAGAAGACGTGGAGTTCACCGACGCCATCCAGCGCGACGTGAAGTGGCTCGGCTTCGACTGGGGCGAGCACCTGTACTGGACGAGCGACAGCTTCGATCAGTTGTACGACTGGGCCTGCACCCTCATCAAAGAAGGCAAGGCCTACGTCGACGAGCAACCGTATGAAGACATTCGTGCGCAACGCGGCACGCTGAAGGAGCCGGGCACCAACAGCCCCTTCCGCGACCGTCCGGCTGAAGAATCGCTGGCGCGCTTCGCCGACATGAAAGACGGCAAACTCGACGAGGGTGCAGCTGTGTTGCGGGCGAAGATCGACATGGCCTCGCCCATCATCAACCTGCGCGACCCCGTCATGTACCGCATCAAAAAGGCCACCCACCACCGCACCGGTGACAAGTGGTGCATCTACCCGATGTACGACTGGGCCCATGGCCAATGCGACGCCATCGAGCACATCACCCACTCCATCTGCACGTTGGAGTTCGAGAACCACCGGCCGCTGTACGACTGGTTTGTCGACAACGTCGACGTGCCGGCCGTGCCCAAGCAATACGAGTTCGCCCGTCTGAACTTGAACTACACGGTGATGAGCAAGCGCAAGCTTCTGAAGCTCGTCGAAGACAACCACGTCGACGGCTGGGACGACCCCCGCATGCTCACCATCTCGGGCCTGCGTCGTCGGGGGTGCACGCCTCGCTCCATCCGCAACTTCATCGACAGCGTCGGGGTCAGCCGCAACAACGGCATCATCGACATGGGCAAGCTTGAGGCCGCCGTTCGCGACGACCTCAACGAAGTCACCCCCCGCATGATGGCGGTGATGGACCCATTGAAGGTCACCATCACCAACTACCCCGACGACCAAGAAGAAGAACTCGTCGCCAAAAACCACCCCAGCGACGAGAGCTTCGGCACACGGCCGTTGATGTTCGCCAAAGAGGTGTTCATCGACCGCGCCGACTTCATGGAAGACCCGCCCAAGAAGTTCTTCCGCCTCGCGCCCGGCAAAGAGGTGCGGCTGAAGTTCGCCTACCTCGTCACCTGCCAAGAAGTCATCAAAGACGACGACGGCAACATCGTTGAGCTCAAGGTGACCTACGATCCCGACAGCCGGGGCGGCATGCCCGCCGACGGCCGCAAGGTGAAGGGCACCTTGCACTGGGTGTCGGCCAAGCACGCCAAGCAAGTCGAAGTTCGCTTGTACGATCGGCTGTTCTCCGTCGAGAAACCCGACGCCGACGATTGGCTCGACCAGCTCAACCCCGACTCCATGGTCATCAACGACAAGGTGTTGGTGGAGCCTGCCCTCCTCGACAAAAAGCCGGGTGAGCCCGTGCAGTTTGAGCGCACCGGCTACTTCAACGCCGACAGCCGGTACTCCAAAGACGGCCAGCCCGTGTTCAACCGCGTCGTCGGCTTGAAAGACAGCTGGGCCAAAATCGCCAAGAAAGGCTGAGGCCCTTTCGCCTGCAGGAGGCAACATGACGCCGATGACGATGCTGGTCGCGCTGCTCGTCGTCGGCGTTGTCTTTGCGTACGGTGGCTGGCGGCTGCATGAACCGGCGTTGCCTGCGCCCGCTCTCGACGATGACGACGTGCGCGAGTGCCTCGACACCCACCTAGGCGAAGACGACGCTGTCCTGTCGGTCGTCGGCCTCGCCCAAGCCGGAGCGTTCGAGGACGTGCGCACGGCACTCGCCGCCCTCGACGACAACCGACGTTGTGACGCCGTCTTCGCCTTGGCGCCGCATCTGTCTGACGAATGGGTGCGTGGCCTCGACGTCGACGATGCCCTCCACCTGTCGCTCCAGGCAGCGTACGATTTTCTCCACGCCGAAGAGCTGCGCAACGGCGTCGTCGACGATGACCTCGACGACGCCACCCGCCAGGCGTGGCACGCACGCATCGACCGTGCTTACAACGCCATGCTCGAAGCGCTGTGCCTCGACGACGAAGACCCCGTCGTCTTCGCCACCACATTGGCCGTGTGCATCTCGGGCGTGCCGCGCGACGACACCATCGACGTGTTCATGCGCGCGACGGAGCTGGCGCCGTCACGCTTGCAGACGTACCTCGACGGCTTGCAGTCGCTGTCGCCGAAGTGGGCGGGCAACTTCGACAGCCTCGACCTCGTCGTCGAACGGGCTGAAGAACTGCTGGGTGAGACCCATCCGCTGACCTTCGTCGTCGCCGTCGCCCACCACTTTGAACGAGCGCTGTGTCTGGGGCGTGCCGCTGCATTGGCGTCGTCGTCGACGAAGGCAGCAAACAAGGCCGCAAGCGTGCGGCACAAAGCGCTGTTCGACCCTGCGGCCCTTCACGCGCTGGCAGACGCCTACCGGGCCGTCAACGTCGACGACGAAGGGGCCATCCTCGCCCACAACGCAGCAGCAATGTTGTTTGCCGAGCATGACCCCCACGGCGTCTTTGACGACGCCATGCAGCGCGTGGGCGACGTCCCGGTGGCGCGTGTGTGGAATGCCATGACGACGGGCTCACCTGCCCGACGCTGGCAACGGGCTCGCTCCCACTCACAGCAGGGCAAGTGACGCACGCCATTGGATCTGGACGCGTTTGCGCCAAGTGGACCGCATGGTACACAGACTGGACCCATTGGTCTGGAGTCTCCATGTCTCGCCCTCGCTTCGCCGTTCTCTTGGCGGTTCTCGTCTCTGCTGCGGGTTGTCTCGGCCCAGAGGCGGCGGAGGTCGCCACGCTCCACGCCCAGCTGCGCCAAGGGCTCGCCACGGATCGCGCCGGGTTCGACGGGCCATTTCTGTCGATGACGCTTGCGCCCGATGACGAGTGGGCGTGTCCAACCGCGAACGTCGACGAAGTTGACACCAACCTGAGCGACGCAGCTCCGGTGTTGGTCGACGCGGCCGGCGGAGGGATGTCGGGAGGAGGCGTGTTGCTGTCGTCGTGCCGGCCCCACGAAACCGTGGCCACCGTCGACTTCAACGCCGACGTGCTTCGCCCAGACCTTGCACCGTATGACGTCGAGTTCGTGTTGCGGCGCCAGGGCACGGTGGTTGGTGAGGCTCGGTGGCGACCGTTTGATGTCGCGCCGCTCGACATTGGCAACGCAAGTTGCACAGACGACGTTGAAGCGTTTGGCGCGGAGGCGGTCGTTTTCATGTGCGACAACTCGTTTGCAGGCGACATCGACGCCCTCGACGCTGTGTTGGTGGGAGACGACGGGGTCACCCTTCTTCCGGTGTCGCTCGACGCCGAGACTGGAGGATTTGTTTTGCCAAGCGACCTCACCCCGCTGACAGCCGACGGCGCCACCACGGCTCGCCTCATCGTCGTCGAGAACCAACTGGCGGCAGAAACGTCGCGCCCGACATGCGATGGCATTGCCTACTGTGAGGCCCAAGCTCCGGTTCGCATGTGGGTACGTCGACTGCCCATGCACACGGCTGCCGTGTCGTCGGAGAATGAATAGTGCACGTTCGACTTCGCCTCGCATGCCTCCTGTTGGCGCCGCTTCTTCTCATGGGCTGCTACGCAAGGGTGCTCCGTGTCCCCGGCGTCGTGGACCTCCGCGAAGATGTCGCAGCCGCCCAAGCCGCCCCGTCGACGACGTTGCTCTCGCGGCACGAAACGTCGGCGAACGGGCAACGCCACGGCGTCGACGCACTGCTCCGAGGCCGGGGCCGGTTCTTGAGCAAGGATGGCCGCGTGCACCTGCACGACCGGCGATGGTGGGCCCTTGGCACCGCCGACCTCTACAACGCCGACCTCAGCGCCGCGTGGGAGACCGAGGCCACCCCTGAGTTGAGGTTTTGCGACGTCCATTTGCGGGAGGCAGTCGAAGCCACTGACGTCGCGCTGTACATCGCGTCCAAAGCCGTGCCGGTTGTCAATCTCGCCTGGTGGGCAACGCCTTCGTTCACCGCCGAGGTGTCGTACCGCCCCTGTGTTGTGGGGGCATCGCCATGAGGCAGGCAGCACAGAGGTTCCTGCTGACCGCCGCCCTCGCCCTGGGGTCATTGCTGGGGGGATGCTTCGTGCACCAAGCAGCCATCCCCGGGGTCGTTCGCGCAGACCTCAACGACGACGACATCGAGGTCGTGGGTGCACTCGATGCAACCTACACAAGAGTGTTTTTTCTTCATGGCCTCGTCGGAGAAACCGACGTCGATTGGCTGGCGGCGCGCATCCGCGAGGCTGCTTCAGAAGCGGGTGCCAATGGTGTTCGGCATCTGCGCATCGAGGCCACGTTTCAAGCGTGGCCGATGGTCACGGCCATCAGCACACTCAGCCTGGTTCACCCACGCGCATACCGAGTGCAAGGAGAGTTGGTGCGCATTCGGCGCCGTTGACGACGATGCCGCGGCGCCACCGGCACGCGAGGTCAGCCCTGCCGGTCTTTGAACAACTGACGTCGACGCTGCTTCATCTCGGCCGACACCACCAGCCGCAAGCGTGGCCCCCTGGAGTGCAGGGTGAGCTTGGCGCCCAACGGAAACTGCACCACCTTGTGCGGACCGTCGAGATACAAACGCCCTTCGCGCACCTTGCTCATGACGTCGATGGCGTCGTCGGGGCCACAGAAAAACCGAGTGAGGTCGTTGGCGCGTCCGTCGGTGCCGTAGGGCTCCCGCACCCACCCTTGGAGGCGGTTGTCGTCGAGCAGTTGCACTTCACCGCCAGCGGACGCCATGGCCGCCGTCGACCCCGCCGGCGCACAAACCCACAACCCAGAACTCTTCAGCTGTGCTTCGTCGTCGCCGACCCGCAGGCGAAAGCTCGTCGTCGCCGCTGGATTCTTGTGCGCCACCAACACGTCGTTCAACACCGGATGCGGCAGCGGGGTGCCGTCGATGTCGCCAAACAACCGGGTGATGGGCTGCGGCGGCGTGTCGCCGTCGAGGTAGGCCTGCAACACGCCGGCGAAGTCGTGCCCTTGCGACGCGCACAAGAAGCCAACGCTGCGGTCGGGGTCGGAGTTGACGCCGATGACGTCGGCCTCGCTCACCTTGCGGCTGGCGTCGAGCAACGTGCCGTCGCCCCCGACGGCGATGACCACGCGGCCTTTGCACATCTCGCGTGTCAGGCGGGCGCGATAGACGGTCTTCACCTTGAGGCCGGTGCTCTGGCAGGCCTCTTTCACCTGGTCAAGGGTGCGCATGTGGGCGTCGTGGGCCGCCTGGTATTGGGCCACGGCGGCGCTGCCCTCGTCGAGCAGCTTGCGCACGTGCGCCGACGAGTGGTCTTTGACGTACAGGTCGAGCTTGCTCTTTTTGTAGACGACCAGCAGGCCAGCAGGGGGCACCACAGACGACTCCTTCGCTGCCAGCGCGAAGGCGGCAGGTGTGGACGAGGCAGACCATTGTAGCAACTCACGCGACGCAAATGACGGTGGGGCGTTCAAGCTCGTCATTTCTTTGACGCCGCCGTCGTGCGGGTGTGCGGCGGATCCCCCACAAGCTGCTTTTGCCGTCAAGCTGCTGACTTTGCCGCCGATGTCTAAGGCACCCAGCGCCTCCCCCTGGCGCCACATTTTTGACGGCGACACCGGCACACGTCTTGCTCATGCCTACGGGACCCCCCAGCCACGGCAGGCACGGCGCCCCAGGCCGTCGCTTGCAGGAGCCAACCCCCATGGCCGACGACGCAGTGGACCTTCCCGAAGAAGACTTCGCCCCCAAGCCGAGCAAGCTGCCGCTGCTCATTGGCGTGCTCAACATTCTGCTCACCGGTGGCGTCGCCGCCTTGGTGCTGCTGAAGCCAACGCCCGCCCCGCCTCCCGTCGCTGTCGACGCCGAAGCCGAAGGCGACAGCAAGGCCAAGAAAAAGAAGAAGAAGGCCCCAGCAGACGGAGGCCCCGTCATTGACGACGACGAGATGCGGGGTCCGATGGTCGAGTTGCGCGACATTGTGGTGCAGCTGCGCAACCCCGAGTTCGACCGCTACCTGAAGGTGTCGTTTCAAATCGAGCTCTCCGACGAAGACGACATCCCCATCGCCAAAGCTGCGATTCCGCACATTCGCGACCTGTTCATCAGCTACCTCGCCGACCGCACCTATGAAGAGCTGCGCGGCCAGGGCGGCATCGTGCGCACCAAACACGCGCTCATGACACGGCTGAAGAAGGCGGTGTCGGCGAACCGGATTCGTGGCCTCTACATCACCAACATGGTGGTGCAGTAGCTCCGCCCGTCGTGGTGATGCCCATTTGCAAGCGCTTGTGAAGTTCAGCCGAAGGCTCTGTCATGTCGAACCTCAACCCAGAAGAAATCGCGTCGTTGATGCAGGCCATCGAAACCGGCCAAGCCCAAAGCGGCCAAGGGGTGGATGCGCCACGTGCCCCCGTGTCGACGTTCGACTTCACAAATCCCCAGCGCAACATTCCTGGGCCCATGCCCGCCCTCGACGGTGTCAACGAGACCATCGCCCGCGCCTTTGGCGGTGCCTTGGCCGGCCGCACCCGCAAACGGCTCACCGTGCAGGCGGGCAACATCGACGCCATGCGCTTTGAAAGCCTGCGTCCGCTGATGGACCCGCCGGCCCTCGTCGGCATCATTCAGATGGAGCCGCTCGGCGACGACGCCCTCCTCCTCGTCGAGCGCAACCTGGCCGAAAGCTTGGTGCTTGCCGGGCTCGGCGCCAAAGACACCCGCCCCGACATTCCAGAAGGCCCTGGCGGCCCCACCCTCACCAACCTCGAAATCGTCGTCTTGCGGCGCTTGCTGTCGCTCATCACCGAGGGCTTCGCCACCGCCTACCGCAAAATCGTGCGCTTCAAGCCGCGCCTCACCCGCGTCGAAACCGACCCCCGCATGGCGTCACCCGCCGGCGACCACGACCTCTTTGTCATGAGTGGCTTCGAGGTCAGCGGCGAGATTGCCGGACGCTTTCAACTGGCCATGCCGTTCTCGGCCTTGGAGGCGGTGCGCAAGAAGCTCAACCCCGTGCGCCGCAGCGTCAACCCCGACACCAACCCCAACTTCGCCCGCGCCCTGCAACGCCAAGTGCGTGCTGTCGACCTCGACCTCATCGTCGAACTCGGCCGCGCCCCCGTCTCCTACGAACGACTGCTCAACCTGGGCGAAGGCGACGTGCTCCTCCTCGACTCTGACGAGGGCTCGCAACTCAAGGTCAACGTTCAGGGGCACACCAAGTTTCTCGGCCGCCCCACCGTCGAAGGCGGAAACCTCGCGCTCGCCATCGAACAGGTCGTCGACCGCTTCGAAGAAGAGCCCACCAAACTGCGGCATGGCCTCATCAGCGGCCTGCCTCCTCCCTCGCAAAACCGCTGATGCCCGTCGCTTCTCCCTCCTGACCTGCCGCAAGAGAGTTCGCCATGACCGAAGACAACGAAGAATTCACCGTTCCCACCGACACCCTCGCCACCGACGGCGCCACCAGCGAGAGCGCGTCGTTTTCGGAGGTGCAAGACGCCCCCATGGCCCTCGGCGACGGCGGCGACGACTTCGCCATGGGCGGCATGGGCGGCATGGACGCTCCCATCGGCGCAGGCATCGGCTTCCCCGATGGCGGCTTCGACGGTGGCGGCGCCAACCCCATCGCCATGGGCACCGTCGACCTCCTCGACGTGCCCCTCGACGTCAGCGTCGAGCTGGGCCGCTCGCGCATGCCCATCCAACAGGTCGTCAACCTCACCGCCGGAGCTGTCATCGAGCTCGACAAGGTCGCAGGCGAGCCCCTCGACGTGCTGCTCAACGGCCGCCTCGTCGCCCGCGGCGAAGCCGTCGTCGTCGGCGAACGGTTCGGCGTTCGCATCACCAGCATCGTCAGCCCACGCGAACGCCTCGCCAGATTGAACTGACACCGGGTGCCCCAGGCACGCCATCTGCGGCGTTGTTGTGCTCGTCCCACGCTCGCTCCACTCGCTTTGGGGTTCGAAGAATGCGTTGCATTCTTCGGGTTCTTCGCCGAACGAGCCCTGCGGCTAGGCTGCTCGTCGGGATGCCCTCGCTGCGGTGCTCGCGCCTTGCAGCTGACGCACCTGGACCCCCCTCGGCTTCGGGTGCGCCCCCATGTTTGCTGCACCGGCGTCGGATGTGGAACCTGTGCTTTTTGATGCCCTCAGCGTCGTCACCGTCGACCTGGGGGCGTTTTGCCGTCGACAGCGCTTCTATTTGGCGTCTGCGGCAGACGCCTGCCGCCTGAATTCGGCCGGCAACCCGATGCGCAAGAACACGGCGAAACGATGCTCGGGATACTTCGCCATCATCGCCGCTTGGGCCCGCTGCACCGCCTCCTTGTCGACGGGGAGCTTCGGCGACTCTGCCGCAACAGCCGCGATGGCGTCTTGCAGGTAGACCCGTTGCGCTTGCAGCAGCTCTGCACCTCCACTCGGCCCTCGCCCCGGATGCACGCGCTGAGGCTGCAACGCCTCCATCTCGTCGACGCGCTGCAACCAGGCGTCGGTGCGGCCGATCTCCAGCCAGCTGTGAGACCCGCTGGCGACGAGGTCGCCGGCGAAGAGGTGGCCGTCGTCGGTGGTGACGACGACGTGCGCCTCGCTGCAACCGGCTCCCACGACGTGCAAGGTGAAGGTGCGACCGTGCCGCGTCAACGTGGTGGTGGTGTCACCGAACACGTTGGGCGATGGCTCCAGCGTCGGGTAGTCGGGCTGGTACCGCTTGTAGAACGCCTGGGTGCGGATGGCGTGCACGTGCGGGATGAGGTCTTTCACCTGTTGGCTGGTGACGACGTCGATGCCGCGCTTTTGCAGCACCTCCGTGCCGTTGAACTTGTCGGGGTTGGCGTGCAGCACGATGGCGGTGGTGACCTTTTTGCCGAACGCAGCCTCCGCCAACTCGACGACGTCGACCGCCGCCGACGGCATGAACTGCGTGTCGATGAGCACCAAGCCGTCGTCGCCTTCGACGACAAAGCTGTTGGTGGAGAAGCCCCAAGGACTCGACACGTAGGTGCCAAGCCGTCCGTCCCGCGTGAGGGTGCCCTTCTGTCGTTTGTGGCGCGACGTCGATGACGTCGTCGCTTTTGCAGGCGGGGACGTGTTCGGCTTCGATGACGACGACGCCGACTGAGATGACGATGACGATGACGATGACGATGACGACGACGACGACGACGGCGTAGCGCAACCGGTGACCAGAACAGCAGACAAACCCAACACAAGACGCATGGCGTACCTCGACAGAACAGCAAGAGAAGACGTCCGTTGGGATGGCCAGCCCAAGACTTGGATGCAGCAGATCTCTCCCGCTGCGACCGTCGTCACGCTCGCCTTTTCAGTCTTTTCAGGGCAAACTGAATTCCGACCAGCCGGACAGGGTTCACACCAACCTTGCCATCTGGCAGGTTCGCTTGGGTGGCATCGCCGCCACCCTCATGGAGGTTGCATGGTTCGTCGTTGGTTGACTCTGTCGTTCTCGGTGTTGGCACTCGCCAGCATCACCGGATGCTCCAGCTGTGTGGGTGTCCCTGGCCCCGACGAAGACTCGGGCACGCCGGTGGTCACAGACGACGCTGGCACCGACGGTGGCGAACTGGCCGACGGCGGCGACGGCGGCGAGCCTGAAGCCCCCGCCGACGGCGGCGAACCTGAAGCCCCCACCGACGCAGGCGAACCCGAAGCCCCCACCGACGCAGGCGAACCCGAAGCCCCCGCCGACGCGGGCGAGCCAGAGGTCCCTGCCGACGGCGGCACCGACGACGCGGGCACGCCTCCCCCGCCCGACTGCACCGAAGACGCGAACTGCAACCTGGGCGAGCTGTGCGAAGGCGGCGAATGCGTGGTCGGCTGTCGTGACGACCGCGACTGCCCCACCGAGCCCTTTCAGCTGTACTGCGACACCAACCTCGACGACCACGGCCGCTGCGTGACGTGCACCGAGGCCTCCCACTGCGGCGACACCGAGACCTGCTTTGAAGGGGAATGCGTGCCTTCGTGCTCGGCGCAAGCGCCCGACTGCGGCCCCGACTTGGTGTGCGACACCATGAACGACGTTTGTGTGAACTGCCTGCAAGACGCCGACTGCGACCTCGGCTTCTTGTGCACCGACCAACAATGTTTGCCTGGCTGCGCCAACGACCGCGACTGCCCCGACGGACGCGTCTGTGGCCTCGACAACCAGTGCATCGAAGGCTGCGAAGTCAGCCCCGACACCTGTCCGCTCGGCGCCCACTGCAACGCGACCACCCGCGTCTGCGACCTCGGCTGCAACGGCAACAACGACCGCTGCGGCGAAGGCCAGGAGTGCATCGACGACACCTGTGAAAACGTCTGCGCCGACTCTGACGACTGCATCCGTGGTGAAACCTGCTCCGGCGGCCAATGCGTGCCCGGCTGCCAAGAAAACAACGAGTGCCGCGGCGGCGTGTGCACCGAAGACAACACCGGCAGCGTCGGCGAATGCGTCGAATGTCTGCAGAATGACGACTGCGGCGCCTTCACCAACCACTGCAACCTCGACACCAACACCTGCACCAACGAATGCACACCCGGGCAGTTCGGCCAATGCTGGGCTGGCAGCGAAAACATCTGCCGCGAAGACGGCGTCTGTGTGGAGTGCCTCGAAGACGGCGACTGCAACGCCTTCAGTTCGTGCAACGGCGACAACCTGTGCGAACCCAACGGCAACCTGTGTGACCCCTGCCAGTCCAACGAAGAATGCGGGGGCGGCATCTGTGCACGCAACCCCACCGGTGCCGACGGCAACCAACGCATCTGCACCGAGAGCTGCGATGCCGATGAGGATTGCCCGCAGGCATTTGCCTGCCAAATCCACCAGATTGACGGCGTGGCCCAAGGCAAAATCTGTGTCCCCACGTCGACGGTGGGCAACGCCTCCTGCGACGCCTACCGCTCGTACAATGAGCAGGTGGGTTGCCACGCCGCAGCGCTGTGCGGCCCACTCAACGGCGGCAACTGGATGTGTGTCGGTGCCTTCAACCCCATCTTCGGAACAGGCACCTGCGGCTTGTGGTGCGCCACCGACACCGACTGTCCCGACGGCAACGTCTGCGCGCCAGGTCTCGACGAAATCGGCATCCCTGAGCCGGGCATGGGCAGCACGGGCACTTGCCAACCCGACTGACCCGCCGTCGTCGACAAACGCCCGACAAAAGCCCCTCTTCGGAGGGGCTTTTTCGTGGGTGGCGATGCCCCAGCCTCGACGGCATCCCCCCATTTGTGCCTAGGCTGCCGGATGCGCCGCTCAACGTTCGACTTGCTGAAGCACGGAGTCTTCGTCGTCATCCTGCTCATCGGCAGCGTCTTCGCCCTCGGCGGACGCGCCGGCTGGCTCCCTCCTCCAGAAGGCCTCAGCACCACCGGCCTCATCACAGCGGGCGTCATGCTCGTCATGGCCGCCAGCTGGGTGTTCGACGTCATCCCCATCGCCGCCACCAGCCTCATTCCGCTGGCGCTGTTTCCGCTGTTGGGCGTGCAAAGCGGCAAGGTCGTCGCCAAGGCCTACACCAGCAACATCATCATGCTGCTCATGGGCGGGTTCTTTCTCGCCAAAGGCCTCGAACGCTGGGAGGTGCCGCAGCGTCTGGCGACCCACGTGCAGCGCTTTGCCCAGGGCAACCCCCGCAAACTGCTCTACGGCCTCATGGGCACGTCGGCGGTGTTGTCGATGTGGCTGTCGAACACAGCGACGACGCTGGTGATGGTCACCGTCGGCCTCGCCGCCGTACAACGTGCGCGCGCCGACGAACGCAACCAGCCCGCCGACGTCGAGCAGTTCAAACTCGCCTTGCTGTTGGGCATCGCCTACGCCGCCAACGTCGGAGGCATCGCCACCCCCGTGGGCACCGCCCCCAACGCCATCTTTCTCGGTCTCGTCGAAAAAGCAGACGGCGGCATGTCCATCTCGTTTTTGATGTGGATGATCCTCGCCGTCCCCCTCGTCGTTGTCCTGGTGCCCCTCATCGCCTACCTGCTGTCGCGTGTGCTGTGCCCCTTCCCAGCCGATTTGCAGCTGGGCGTCGTCGACGACGACGTGCCGCCCCTGCCCGAAGGTGGCAAGCGCGCCTTGTTCATCTTCACCCTGACGGCGTTGTTGTGGGTGTTTCGCAAAGACCTCAACCTCGAGGTCATCGTCATTCCCGGCTGGGCGTCCGCCCTGGGCCTCTCCAAGTTCGTCGACGACGGCACCGTCGCCATGCTGGGCGCGGTGTTGATGTTCGCCATGCCCGCCGGCAGCCGCAAACCCCACTCCCACGTCGACAACCACCCCGAAGCCGCCGCCAAGCAGCGCGTGCTCGACTGGGCCACCGCCAACACCATCCCCTGGAACCTCATCGTGCTCTTCGGCGGTGGCCTCGCCCTCGCCGCCGCCTTCAAGGCCACCGGCTTGTCTGCGTTTCTCGGTCAGAAGCTGGTGTGGCTCGAAGGCATGCCCGCCTGGGTCATCGTCCTCGTGCTGTGCTTCGGCATGAGCCTGCTCACCGAGGTCACCTCAAATACGGCGACGACGACACTGCTGTTGCCGGTGTTTGCCGCCGCAGCCGCACCGCTGCATTTGCCCCCGGTGTTGCTGATGTTTCCGGCGACGTTGTGCGCGTCGGCCGCGTTCATTCTGCCGATCTCCACGCCCCCCAATGCCATCGCCGCCGGCCAAGGCGACATCCCCGTCGCGCAGATGGCGCGCGTCGGCGCGGTCATCAACGTCGTCGCGGTGATCTTGGTGACGTTGCTGACGACGGTGTGGGTGCGTTCACGACTTGGGGTTTGAAGCCAACGACAGATGCTTCTCCAAGCCGTCGACGAAGGCGGCGTCTTTGACGTCGCGCGGTTGCCCTGCCCGTCGGCGGGCGAGCAACGCGAAGTTGTCGGCGAGCACCTCCTCAGGATGCAACACGTAGTGCGTGTTCTTCGCGACGCGCTGCATGAAGTCGGTCTCGCCCACCGAACGTGAGCGCCTTTTGTCGTCGTCGAGCACCCACCCCGTCGGCGTCGTCGGCAACAGCTGCAAATCGATGATGGAGAAGAAGGGCTCTGCGACGACGGCCTCAGCAATGGGCACCTTCGACGTCAACGCTGGCACCACGAGCACCACGTCGTCACCGGCACGCACCTCGACGGCGTGGTGCGAGGTGTGGGCGTCGGGGTTGGTGATGCGCCTGGCTTCGACGGCGTCGGGCCAGCTCCGTGGGGCGACGGGCACAAAACCCAACAAGCCGTAGGCGCCGTTGCGAAATGCGTCTCCCCCTCGGCGGGAGGCGACGTGAAACAGCTCGTGCGCCAGGAGTCCAAAGCGGTGGCTCTCGTCGCGCAGCTCGTCTTTGCGGGGCAACACGATGGCGTTCTGCCGTGTGTAGTTCGCGCCGAATTCTTCGCGGCCGTCGGTGCGCACCAACACCACCTCGTCGGGGAGCGGCAGATGCAATCCCTCGAGCGCGGCATGCAGCTGGGCGATGGTGTCTGCCCATGCGTTCTGCTCGTCGTCGGTCCACGCCAACGCCGACTGTGCCGCGTGCGCACGAAACTGGGTGTCCGACACGTCGTCGGTGCGCTTCAGCCGCAGCTGTCGGTCGAACGCGCTGAGCGCGCGGGTGAAGTCGTCTTCAGCCCCCAACAACGCGGCTGCCTCGTCGGCAGACGCGAAGCGCACCTTCGCCGACAGCAAGGGCGTCGGCGCTGCCACGGCGGTGGACGACGACGAGGGACTCTCTCGAGTGGCAGACCGGGGCGTTGAAACACAGCCTGCCATTGCGACCGCTGCGAGACACACCGGCCCCCAGCACGACATGAACGAAACACGCATGGCAGCGCTGTGCCACGCCTGGACGCCGCCGAAAATGAGGCGGAAGCAAAAAATCAGTGGTCGGCCCTCCAGCTGGGGTTATGTTCCTGGCGCGGTCGTCGATTGGCGTCGTCGACTGCACCCATGACCGCTGCCAGCAGCGATTGCAGATGAGGGCCTATGTTTCGCCTAGAAGACGACGAGCGCGACGACGACGACAAGCAGAACGACAAAGGCCTGATGGCGCAGATGCTGAAAAGCCGCACCATCATCGTCGCCGAGCAAGTCAGCGACAAGCTGTACAAGAAGGTGGCCTCGCAGGTCACCCTGCTCGAGCAAGACGACCCCGAGGCCCCCATCACGGTCTTCGTGAACTCCCCTGGCGGCAGCGCCGACAGTGGCTTTGCCATCTACGATTTGCTGCAGTTCACGTCGTGCCCGGTCATCACCATCGCCAACGGCATTGTGGCCTCGAGCGCCGTGCTCATCTACCTCGCTGGCGACAAAGAGCGGTTGAGCCTGAACCACGCCCGGTTCTTGTTGCACCAACCCTCCACCATGGCCCGCGGCCAGGCGTCTGACATCGCCATCACCGCCGAAGAGATCCGCAAGATCCGCGACCGCTACAACCTCATCGTCGAGAAGCACACCGGCAAGCCCATGGCCACGGTGCAAGCCGACGCCGACCGTGACTTCTGGCTCAACGCCGAAGAAAGCCTCGAATACGGCTTGGTGCAGCGCATCGTCACCAAGAAATCCGAGCTGTAGACCCTTCTGCCGTTCGGCCAAAACGCCCTCCTCAGCACAGCTGACGGAGGGCGTTTGTCGTCGAGTGTTGGCCTTGCTACCACCAGCGGCCCAACGGCGATCACGGCAAGACGGGCGGGTCTTCGCCCGGGGTCACGCAGGAGGCTTCATGGCACCCCCACAGGCAACAGAGACCCCCGGCGAATACGAAGCCCGGCGGCGCTACATCGCTGTGGCGGGCAACATCGGGGCCGGCAAGAGCACCCTCGTCGACTTCTTGTGCCGCACCTACGACGTGCAGCCGTTCTTCGAGCCCAACGAAGACAACCCCTACCTCGAAGACTTCTACGCCGACATGCCGCGGTGGGCCTTTCACTCGCAGCTGTTCTTCTTGAGCCACAAGTTTCGCATCCACCTCGAGCTCGACCAGACCCCGGGCACCGTCATCCAAGACCGCACCATCTTCGAAGACGCCGAAATCTTCGCCACCGCCCACCATCGCTTGGGCAACCTCAAAGAGCGCGACTGGCAGACCTACCACGAGCTCTACGAGACCATCGTGTCGTCGTTGAAGCCGCCGGATTTGATGATCTACCTGCGCTGCCCCATGCGCGCCTTGAAGAAACGCATCAAGCAGCGTGGCCGCGCCATGGAGCAAGACATTCCCACCTCGTACCTCAAGCTCCTCGACGAGCTCTACGAAGAGTGGATCGGCCGCTACACCCTCAGCGAGGTCATCGTCATCGACACCTCCCAGCTCGACTACATCCAAGACTTGGAGCACCGCCTCGACGTCATGCGTAAGATTGAAGCGGCCATTCCCGAAGCCAAGCGCAACGCGGCAGGCGGCTAGCGGCTAGCGTCGACGTCGACGCTGGGGCTTGCCTTTTGCGGGCTTGGCGCCCCGTTGTTGGGCGGCTTCTTCACGTTGGGCCCGCAAGCTTTTGGGCGGCGCTTTCTTCGCTGTCGGACGTCGGCCATCGCCTGCATCCTTCGCGCCCCCGTCTTTGGGCCCGAACTTGCTGAGCGCTTTGTCGATGACGTCCTTGGGGTCGATGCCGTCGTCGTCGAGGATGTCGAGCCAATGCTGCGGCAGCGGCGCGTTCGCGTAGGCACGTCCGCCCTTGGGCTTGGGCAACGAGATGGCCAACGCGTGCAAGCCGACGGCGTGGGGCAACAGCTCTGAGGTGGCGCCATACAAGGCGTCGCCGACGATGGGATGCCCGACGTGCGCAAGGTGCACCCGAATCTGGTGCATGCGTCCCGTCTCTGGGCGGCACTCGACGACGCTGTACCGCGCGCCGGTCGCCAGCACCCGCAGGCGGGTCAGCGCGCGCTGCCCGTCGTCATCGATGGTCTGCCAAGCGAGTGCGCCTTTGCGTGCGTCGGGGTTGTCGATGCGCTTCAGACGGGCGTCGACGGCAAGCTTCTTGAACTCGGGCTGGCCTTCGACGAGGGCAAGGTAGCGCTTGTCGACTTGGCGACGGCGAAAGGCCTCGCTCAAGGCCTGCTGGCCGAACTTGGTCTTGGCGAAGCACGTGCACCCTGACGTCACGCGGTCGAGGCGGTGCACCGGCAGCACACCTTCGCCGAACTTCTCTTGCGCGAGGTCGAGCAGCGTCGGACGCGGCACCCCACGGCCTTTGACGACCACCATGTTGATGGGCTTTTGCACCACACAGAAGTGGGCGTCGTCGAGGAGCACCTCCAGGTCGTCGCCAGTCATTGCGGATGCTTGAGACATGGGGGTCGGTCGCTCAGCCGCCGGAGAGAATCAGCGGCCACTCCACCTCGAAGGCTTCGCCGGCGAAGGGAGGGAACTTCATCTTTTTGGCCACCTTGGTGATGCACCCGCCGAGCTTGGAGGCGTTGACCACGGCGCTCTTGAAGCGGGCGCCGCTGACGCGTCCGTTGGGGCTGATGACGACGATGACGGCCTGTTTGGCGGGCTTTGGGGTGCGCTCGCCGCGCTTCAGCGCTTGGGTCACGCAGGCTTCGACCGCTGCTTTGTTCTGGCCGAACGTCTTCATGATGCGTTTGGCGTCGATGGGGTACTCGTCGGAGGCGCCCTTTTTGCCGCTCTTGTCGGTGACTGCGGAGGGGCCTTTGGGGCCTTTGGGGCCTTTGCCGCCGCGCTTGAGCATGTCGCGGATCTTGGCCGCCTGGTCTTTGTCAGAGCCCGACAGGGCGGCCAGCTGCTCGGCCGTGAGCGAAGCGGGGTTGATGCCTTTGCCAGCGCCTCCAGCAGCGCCACCGGTGCCGAACGCGCCGTCGAGGTCGAGCCCGGCGAGCGGGTCGTCTTCGCCGTTCTTTTTGGCGCGCCTGCGACGCTTTTTCAGCTTGGCGATTTTCTTGGCTTTCCAGTTGATGCAGTCGTCGGCGTCGGGGTTGAGCTGACAGACCTGCTTCATGACCTCGTCTTCGGCCATCTCTTCGGCGATGGCGGCCTTCTTGCGCTTCACCTTGCGCTCGGTGGACTCCTCGACGATGCCGGCCTCGGCCAGCTTGTTGACGGCGGAGTGCAGCAGCGGGATTTCAATGTAGCCTTTGAGGTCGGCGTACATGGCCCCGATGATGACCAAGAACGACGCCACCGCGACGGCCGCGTAGATGCGGTGCTTGCGGGCGCGGTTGGCAAGCCCGGCGTTCATGATGAACACCCGGGTGCTCTCGCGGGGTGGCCCCGACGTGTCGGCAGCGCCGCCAGAAACAGCCGCGAAGGGGTCGTTGTGGGCTTGCAGCGCCGGATCGGTCTGCTCGCGTTGGGCGCGGGCGGCCTGCAAATCGACGACGTTGGCAGCGGGATCGGCGGGCGGCGGGGGCGGAGGCGTGGCCGGTTGGGCACCGCCCAAGACGCTTTGGAAGTCAGGCAGTTCGCGCAGGCGAATCCACTCGGGGAGGCCCTCGTTCCAGCAGTACGACCGCGCGGTGATCTTGCCCTGGCGGTAGAGGTTCACGACGTCGGCGTGGCGCATGGGGCCGTGCTGCTTGCCTTTGATGGCGACGAACCATTCGACGTTGCCGGCCGACGGAGCCGTGGGGCGCGGGGCGCCGCCGCCGACGTCGAGTTCGGTGCGTGGGGCGGCACGTCCGCCGCCGGCCGCTGCCATTTGCGCCGCTTCTGGCTGGGCGGACGTCGCGCCCTGCTCGCGCACCACGATGATGTTGCCGCAGGTCTTGCAGCGGATCTTCAAGACCTTGCCTTGCACTTTCTCGTCGCTGATGGAGTAGCGCGTAGAGCAGCGTTCGCAGGTAAACTTCATCATCCATCCCGAGGCTCATGGGCCCAGTCGGTTGTCGGCCCATGCATGCGCATGGGTTACCCCGCAACGGCGGATCGGGGCAAGCGTCAGCTGCCAGCTGGCACCCTTGGACACCAGGATCCGCAGTGACCCCAAAGTGGGCCAACCGTTCTGCCAGGGCAGAACCGTCAGCAAGGTCGACACCATATCTGATGAACGGACAAATCGGCATTTCGTTCCACGCCTGTTGCACCCGATCTGTGATTCTTGCCCACGCCCTAATTTGCAATTTACGCCACTCGTCATCAAAGACCTATTTTGCCGACTTTGCGCAACAAAAGCGTCCATTGCAGCGTTGACGGCCGGTTGGGGAGCGCATAAGCCGCAGTCCGCGCAGAAAAACAGCGTCTGCTTTGGGGGGTTGGCCCCCGTGAGACGTTTTCTGTGACTTCGTTTCTGTGACCCAGCAGCGGCACGTGGGTGCCGCCCACCCTGAGGCCCTGCATGAGCATTCAGAAAATCGGCATTCTCACTGGCGGCGGTGACTGCCCCGGACTCAACGCTGTCATCCGCGCCGTGGTCACCCAGGCCGAGCGCAGCGACATTGAAGTCATCGGCGTGCGCGGCGGTTGGCGTGGGTTTCTCGAAAACGACACCATCGACCTCACCCGCAACGTCACCCGCGGCATTTTGCACGTCGGGGGCACCATCCTCGGCACCACCCGGGTGAATCCGTTTCAGGTCAAAGGCGGCCCCGAACGCGTCGACGCTGCCTTCAAAGCGTGGGGCCTCGACGGCCTCATCGCCGTGGGCGGCGAAGGCACCCTCAGCTTGGCCAACGAGATGTACAAGCGCGGCAACCCCGTCGTTGGCGTGCCCAAAACCATCGACAACGACCTCGACGGCACCGATGTGACCTTCGGCTTTGACACCGCCGTGGGCATCGCCACCGACGCCATCGACCGCTTGCGCACCACGGCCGAAGCCCACGAACGCGTCATGGTCGTCGAGGTCATGGGCCGCCACGCCGGCTGGATCGCCATGCACGCCGGTCTTGCCGGCGGCGCCGACGTCATCGTCATCCCCGAGCACCCGACGTCGATTCACGAGATCTGCGAAGTCATCCACATGCGCCGCGCCGAAGGCAAAGTCTTCTCGCTCGTCGTCGTCGCCGAGGGCGCCATGCTCAAGCCCGACAAAGACAGCGAAGCGCAGTTGGTGCTGGCCAATGACGCACCCGACGCCTTCGGACGTCCTCGCCTCGGCGGTGTCGGCCCCTACATCGCCCGCGCCATCGAAGACGAAACCGGCATCGAAAGCCGGTTCACCGTGCTCGGGCACGTGCAACGGGGCGGCTCGCCGTCGGCGCGCGACCGCGTCTTGGCCCTGCGCTTCGGCGTGCGGGCCATGCAGCTTGCGCAAGAGGGCAAGTTCGGCCGCATGGTGTCGTTGCGGGGCGACGCCATCGTCGACTTGCCCCTGTCGGAGGCGACGGCGCAACGCAAGGTCGTCGACCAAAGCTGGCTCGATCTCGCCGAGGTTTTCACCGGCGTGTGAGGCTTGCTGTCACAGCACATGCAAAAAGCCCCAGCAGATTCTGCCGGGGCTTTTTTTCTGTGTTGTCGTCGTCAACCGGCCGGCCTCAAGGCATGGGCTGGGGGTCTGCGCCTTGTTCAATCCAGTAGCGGTAGCCCGCCTGCACCGAGAAGGTTTGGGCGCTGCGCTCGGCGTCAGGCCACACCACGGTGACGTCGGCGGTGCAGTGGTCGGCGAGACCGAAGTGCAACACCAGGTCGTTCTGTGCGCCGTAGTGGCCGTATCCGCCGCCGACTTCTTGCGTGCGTGTGACGCCGTCTGACGTCGTCACCGAGACACGGGCGCCAATGGCCGAGCGGTTGGCAGTGACGCCTTCGAGGTCGAGCTGCACAAAGTTCTGTTGGTTGCCGACGACGTTTTCGAACACGCGCACCTGCATGGTGTCGTAGCAGTTGTTGGGCGCGTTGGCGTCGCAGCGCGAGCGGGAGTGCCCGACGACGACGTCGATGTCGCCGTCTTTGTCGAGGTCACCGACCGCCACGCCGTGGGAGCGGTTGTGGTCGATGCCGTCGGCTTGGCTCACCGTCGAGAATTGGGGGGCATCTGCGTCGCCGTCCTCTTGGTGAAAGAGCAGACCGAAGTTGCCAGGGTAGTCAGACGCCCCGATGTAGATGTCGGTTTTGCCGTCGTTGTCGAAGTCGAGGAAGGTGGCGCTCATGTGGCCTTCGTCCCAGGAGTTGCCGATGTGTGGGATGTCGATGCCGTGGGCAGCATTGCCCGGCCGCGCGAAGGTGACGTCGTCGTCGCCTTGGTTGATCAACAGTTCAGAGCCGTCGGAGCCATCGCCCGCCCACCAGTGTTTGATCTCCGTCGTCAGCAAGTCGAAGTCGCCGTCGTTGTCGATGTCGCCGCACACCGTGGCACCGGAGTTGCCGCCGAGGCGGAAGGCTTCGCGGTCTTGGCCGTGGCTCCAGTTGGTTTGGCCGCATCCAATGTTCGGGCTGGGGGCACCGTCGCAGCCTTCAGCGTCGGGGTTGGAGGCGCAGTAGCACCGGGCAAACTGGTTGCTCTGCCAGTCGAAGTTCTCGTCGTAAGCATACCCCGACGCCACGGAGCGGTTGGTGAAGCTGCTGCCGTCGACGCTGCCTTGCCACAGGTGATTGGGCGAACGGCCGTACGAGGCCGCCATCAACTCTGGCGTGCCGTCGTCGTTGAGGTCGCATGCCAATGCCGACCACGCGCGGGAGTGGGCGTTGCCGTTGTTGAGGTCGTCGGTCTCAATCCAGTCTTGGGTGGTGAGCCCACGGGCCTCGGTGACGTCGACAAAGGTGCCGTCGTCTCGGCCTTCGTACAGTCGGTCTTGGCTGAACACCAAGCTGCCCGTGATGGGATGGTTGTAGTTGTGTTGCGGCACCCACAAATCGACGACGCCGTCGCGGTTGATGTCGGTGAACGACGCCCCCGCCGGCACGTCGACGGCGCCGCTGCGCAGCGCTTCACTGCTGCCGTTGCCGAGGGAGAAGTTGCCGTCGCCGTCGCCAAACAACAGCTCCGAAGTTTCGCCTTGCACGACGCTGGCGTCGGTGGTGGTGATGCCGGTGTAGACATCGAGGTGGCCGTCGTTGTCGACGTCGGCGAAGGCGACGATCTCGACCGGGCGGCCCTTGCCGTCGCCGTAGTCGAGGCGGGTTTGCAGCAGGCCGCTCTGCTCCGTGATGTCGGTGAAGGCCACGGCCTCGTCGTCACCGGCCGTGTTGTGCATCAAGAAGGTGCGACGGGCGGTCTCGCCGCTGAAGTCTTCGAAGGCGAATCCGCCGCGGCGCACCAGAAGGTCGGGACGTCCGTCGCCGTCGATGTCGGCCATGTTGATGCGGGTGCCGATGACGTCGGTGAGGCCCCAGCGGTCGGTGGCTTCTTCGAAGGCAGGCGTGCCCGGTGCCCAGCCGGCGGTGTCGACGCAACGGTCTTCAAGGGGCTCGGGCTGGGGGGTGTCTCCGTCGGCGGTGGGGCAGCCGGCCGCGAGGAGGGCCAAGCCGGTGGGCAGACAAAGAGTCAACAGTGTTTTCGTTTTGATGCGTCGCATCCCCCTGCCCTAGCAGACACGGCAGAGAGAGAAAATGCAGTCTTTTCTGAGGCTTGCGTGTGCAAACGGTCTCGTCAGCGTTACGCCGCGGCCTCAGCTATTTCAGGCGTTTAAAGCAGGTGGTGCTGCGCTGGCCGATGCCCTTTTTGTAGTTCACCTGGCCCACCATCTCCCAGCCGCGCTTGCCGAGGTCATTGGCGGGCTTGGAGGGCGACTTGGTGAACTCGACGCAGCGGTACTGCCATTGCCGCGGGGGCCCAGCTTCGGCGGGACGTTCGGCCAGCAACACGCCGACGACAAAGGTGAGAGCGGAGATGGCGACCCACGACGCTGATTTCTGCATGCTTGCTCCTCGCAGCTGAGTGACCCCATCCGATGGGACGGCGTCTGCCTGTCTGGGATTCAATCCCAAGACAGCAGGAGGAGCAAACTTCGAGACCCCTGTTGCGTCAGCCGTGGTCGACGAATGAGGTCGAGGGGACGTCGATGCCTCTGACCCAACACCGCCGGCAGCGGGCTTCATAGCTGTCTTCGGCGCCCACCAACACCTGTTCGTCGCCCGGGCCGGTGGGCTCGGCGCCGAGCCCCGGCAGACCCAACTGTTGGCGTGACACCCGCTGCGACCGCGTCGCCGGCACGCCGCACACCATGCACACGGCGCTCTGCTTCAGCACTTCTTCGGCCATGGCCAACATGCGCGGGATGGGGCCGAAGGGCACGCCCATGTAGTCGAGGTCGAGACCCGCCGCCACGACGCGCACGCCGCGGTCGGCCAAGCGTTCGACGACGTCACAGAGGGACTCATCGAAGAACTGCGCTTCGTCGATGCCGATGACGTCGGGAAGACCCTCTTGCTCGAGGTGGGCCTTCAGCTGGGCGACGTTTTCGACGGGCTGCGACGGAATGCGCTGCGACGAGTGGCTGACGACGTCGGTCTTGTCGTAGCGGTCGTCGATGAGGGGTTTGTAGACCAACACCTGCTGCCGGGCGATCTGCGCGCGGCGCAGACGGCGGATGAGTTCTTCGGTCTTGCCGGAGAACATGGGTCCACAGATCACTTCGATGGAGCCGGTGCGCGTCATGTGCGGGGTGTTCGATCTTTTTTGCGTCGACGTCAACACGCCGTGTGCCAGCATGGCCAGCCATGGGCCGTCGCCACCACTCCTACTCTGTCCCTGCCGCTGCGCACCATCGGGCGCGCCAGCTTCGGCGCAGCGTCGACGTCGACGTCGCCTTCGTGTGGCGCGACCAGACCGGGTTTTGGGCACGCGCCACCTCGGAGTCGGCGGTGGTGAACTTGGTGCAAGGCGTCTACGCCGTCGACGCGCCACTGGCGCAGTGGTTCTTTCGACGCCGGGTGTTCACCACCTCTGCCGCCAACGACGCCGACGCGCAACTGTGCAAAGTCGCCGCCGGCAAGGTGTCGTTCGGCTGTGGCGTCGACGACGTCGACGACGACGCGCTCCTGCACGGCATCGAATGGACGGAGGTGACCGCTGCCGCCGCGCACAGCCGCGCGCACGCGTCGGTGCCGCAGATGCCGCTGCCCGACTTCGTCGATGACGCCACGTTCTGGCACCTGTGCCCCGCCCCGAAAGACGACGTCACCGACCCGACCCAGCCCCGTCCGGTGCGCGCGGTGCTCCTCGATGACGACGGCCAGGCGTTGCTGTGGGCCGACAACGACAACGGACGCGACAAGAGCCGACATGCGGAGCTGGTGTTGGCCCAACAAGCGCGGCGTCAAGGCCTGTCGCTCGTCGACAAACGGGTGTGGGTGAGTCTGCAGCCTTGTCGCATGTGCGCCGCGCGTCTGCTCGCGGACGGGGTGCGCGAGGTGGTCTATGTCCATGCCGATCCCGGCCGTCTGGCCACCGGCACGGCGCTCGAACGCGCCGGCCTGCTGCGGCAGATGGTCGTGCCCGATGGCGAGGTGTGCTGATGGCAGCCGTCCCACCCGACGACAACGTGTGTCGACTTTGCATCCGGCAAGGCGTCAACGCCAAGATGCCGCCATGGATGTGATTGGATCGCGCGCTCGTCGGCCTCGTTCGCCTTCTTTGGGGGTGGCGATGGCGGTGTTGGTCGTCGTCGCCGGAGGCGTGGGATGTGAAGGCCGCAAGACCTCGTTGCCGCCTCCCCCGTCGTCGACGACCGCCGCGTCGGTCGGCGTTCGGGTGCAGGTGGTGCAGCCGACGTTTGCCACGCTGCCGGGTGGCGACGTGTGGACGGGCAACACCTTTGCATCGCGCACCACCCGAGTGATGGCTGAAGCCGCCGGCCGCGTCGTCGAAACCCGCGTCGACGACGGACAGCGGGTGAAGGCCGGCGACGTGCTCCTGCGCCTCGACAGCTCCCGCCAACGTCTCGCCCTCGACAACGCCAACGTCGCCGTGCGTGCGCGCCAGGTCGACGCCGACTGGGCCGACAAAGACGCCGTGCGCAAGCGCGACCTGCGCGACAAAAACGTCATCTCCCAGCTTGAACTCGACGCTGCGCAAACCCAACAGCAGCGGGCGCAGGTCGGCTTGGAGCAGGCGCAAGTCGCCGTGAAAAACGCCAAGCGCGCCCTCGCCGACACCGTCGTGCGTGCGGCCCATGACGGCGTGGTGCACAACCTCCGCTTTCGGCTGGGCGACACCGTTGCACCTGGCGTCCCCCTCATGGAGCTGGTGCTGTTGCACCCGCTGAAGGTGCGTCTGGCGTTGGGGCCGAGCCATCTGAAGACGCTGCGCCCCGGCACCTCGGCGTTGGTCTTTGTCGACGACGACGACGGCCCCGCCCTCCCCGCAGAAGTGGCCTGGGTTGCGCCGCAGGCCGACCTGCGCACCGGGCTGTTTGACGTCGAGCTGCACGCCAACAACCCGGCGCCCACACAGCCGGGCCAACGCCAGCAAGTGCGCGCCGGCATGGTGGCGCAGGTGTCGCTCGTCGACGTCAAACGGCAACCTCATCTGTTGCTGCCCAGTCGACTGGTGGTGCGCCGCGGTGGGCGCGACGGCGTGTTTGTCGTCGACAACGGCACCGCCAAGACGGCCAAGGCACGCTTTCAGCAGCTCCAGCTGGGGCAGCGCGCACAAGACCTCGTCGAGGTGAAAGACGGCCTCGACCGAGATGCCTTGGTCGTCGCCACCTCCCTCAATGCCATCGCCGACGGCAGTGCCCTGCTGCTGGATGGGCCGCCGCAGCCGTCGGTCACGGCGTCGACGGCGACCTCACGGGAGACCGCGCCATGAAGGCCATGCTGCGGTTCTTCGTCGACCGCCACCTGCTGGTCAACATGATCGTCATCGCCACCTTGGCCATCGGCGCCTTCGTGTTGCGCGGCACGCAACGCGAGACGTTTCCGGCGACGACGCTGAACCTGCTGTTCGTCACCGCCGTGTACCCCGGGGCGTCGGCGCAAGACATCGAACAAAAGCTCATCGCCCCCATCGAAGACGCCGTGCGCCGCGTCGACGGCGTCGAGAGCTATTCGTCGGTGTCGAGCAGCAACGTCGGCAACGTCACCGTCGAGTTGTATGCGGAGTATGGCGAAGACCAGGTCAAAGACATCCAGGCCGATCTGCAAAAAGAACTCGACGCCATCAGCGATTTCCCGTCAGACATGCCATCCCGGCCCTACCTCCGACGTGGAACCCCCGCCAACATTCCCGCCATCGAAGTCTTCTTTGCCGGCCCCGACGACGTGGTGCACGACCTCGCCGACGACGTCGAAGACTCGTTGTCGCGGGTGCCGGGCGTGTCGCAGATCGTCCCCATCGGCCACACCGATCCCGAGGTGCACGTGCTGTTGCACCCCGAACGCAGCGCCGCCCTCGGCGTCACCCTCGACGAGGTCATGGTCAAGCTGCAGAAAGAAAACCGCTCTGAAACCGGCGGCCAACTCGAGGCCTTCCCCCGCATGCAGCAGGTGGTGTTCAGCTCCCGCCTCGACTCCAAAGACGCCATCGAGCACCTCGTGCTGCGCTACACCCCCACCGGCGGACTGGTGCGGCTCAAAGACGTCGCCAGCGTCGAGATGGGCCGCGAAGACAGCGGCCTCATGGTGCACGGCAACGGCAAAGCGGGCGTCTCCCTCGTCGTGAAAAAGCGCGAGAAGGCCGACATCATCCGCACCGTCGACGCCGTGCGTGCCCACATCGCCAGCCTGAAATTGCCCGACGGGGTGACGACGACGTTTTTCAACGACTCCTCGGTCATGGCACGCGACCGGCTCAACCTCGTCGCCAGCAACGGGCTCACCGGCGTCGTGCTCGTCATCGTGGTGTTGATGCTGTTTCTCAGCCGGCGCATCGCGTTTTGGGTCGCGTTCGGCATCCCCTTCTCGGTGCTGGGCGTCGGGCTGGTGTTGCCGCTTTTCGACATCACCGTGAACATGGTGTCGATGGCGGCGTTTGTTCTCGTCATTGGGCTCATCGTCGACGACGCCATCGTCGTGGCCGAGCGCATCGCCTTTCACCGCGAGGCGGGGTTGTCGCCGCGCGACGCCGCCGTGCAAGGCGCCTCCGAAATGGGCATGCCCGTCTTGGCGTCGTCGCTGACCACCATCATGGCCTTCAGCCCCATGTTTGCGCTCGGCGGACTCCCCGGAAAGTTCGCCTGGGCCATCCCCACCGTCGTCATCCTGGCGTTGTCGGTGTCGTTGTTCGAGTGCTTCTTCTTGCTGCCCGCCCATGTCAGCGGTGACCACCACGAAGGCCACGACGTCGACGATGGCGAAGCGCTGGCCACGCCTGTCGACGAGAAGGCCGCCTGGATGGTGCGCCTCGAAGGCAACTACCGCCGGGCGCTGTCGGCCGTGCTGCCCCACCGCAAGAAGGTCGCGTTGTTCTTCGTGCTCTTCTTCGTCGGCACCATGGCCTTCGCCAAATTCGTCATGCCCATCGAGCTGTTTCCGCAAGACGACGCGCGGGCGTTTTACATCCGCGTGCGCACGCCGGCCGGCACGCCGTTGGCGCAGACCGAATCCGTCGTCGCCACTTTGGAGGCCCAGCTCCACGACATCGTGGGCGACGACCTCGACGGCTTTGTCGCGCGCATCGGCCACCGCAGCCAACTCATCAGCAAAGACCGCGGTGACGAGGAGAACGAGGCCATCATCACCGTCTTCTTGCGCAGTGACCGCGTGTACAGCCCGCTCGCCTGGGTCGAACGCATGAAGCTGTCGTTGCAGGTGCCCGACGACGTCGAAGTGCTCATGGAGCACCAAATGATCGGTCCGCCTCTCGGCAAACCCGTCACCGTGCACCTGTCGGCGTCCGACGACAGCGCCCGCAGGCGCGCCGTCGCCGATCTGAGCCAGCAACTTGCATCCATCCGTGGCGTCTCCGACCTCGAGGCCGACGAGCGCGAGGGCATCCGCCAGATCGACCTGTCGCCCGACCCTGTGCGACTTGCCGCGCTGGGGGTCGACGCCGAAACACTCGCGCGGGCTGTGCGCGGCGCGTTCATGGGCCTCCCCGTCACCCAAACCCGTGGCGCCAAGAAGAGCACGACGGTGCGGGTGCGCTACCAGCCGAGCACCCGGCAGAACCTGCAAGCCCTTCTCGAGACCCAGGTGCGCTCTGCCTTCGGCGGCTTGGTGCCCCTCAAGGATGTGCTTCGACCCGTCGAGGTCGACTCCATGTCGCGCATTTTTCACCGTGACGGCGTGCGCACCACGACGTTGTCGGCAACGCTGCAGACGTCGACCGGGCAGACCTCCACCGGGGTGGCCGCCATCTTGGCGCGCGACATCCTCCCCGACTTTCAACGCCGTCACCCTGACGTCGAGGTGCGCATTGGCGGCGAAGCCAAGTCGAGCCAAGAGACGTTGGGCGAGATGCCCTTCGTCGGACTCATGGCCTTCGTCGGCATGCTGATGATCGTCACCCTGTTGTTCGGCAGTTGGCTGCAGGCCGTCTTCGTCGTCGCCGCCGTCCCCCTCGGCTACGCCGGCGTGGTGTGGACGTTCGCCGCCCACGGCATGCCCATCTCGTTCTTCTCCCTCCTCGGCGCCATCGGCCTCAGCGGCATCGTCGTCAACGACTCCATCGTCATGGTGTCGACGTTGTCGCGCAGCGTCAGCGACGACGTCGATGTGTTTTTCGCCAGCGTCGTCGATGGCGCGGTGCAGCGCCTGCGCCCGGTGCTGCTCACCACCGTCACCACCGTGGTGGGCGTCATGCCCACGGCCTACGGGGTCGGCGGACGCGACGCCCTCCTCAGCCCCATGAGCGTCGCCCTCGGCTGGGGCCTGGTGTTCGCCACCACCATCACGCTGTTTCTCGTGCCAGCGCTGTTTGTGGTGCGCAAAGACTATGAACGTTGGCGTCGCCCGCCCGCCAGCAAAAGCTGACCAATGTGTCCGCTTTGCAGGCAGGTGGACACACACAGTGAGACATTTGGAGTTGTCAGAAGCGGTGTGCTTTCATTCGGGCGTGGCCTGCGACGGCATCTTCGTCGAGCGCCACCCCCAGGCGGCCGTCGGCGCCGCATCGACGTCAACGCGACGCACACAGAAGGGGGCCGTGTGCCCAACGACGCTGCGCAACACGCCTACCGGCTGGTGCCTCAGAACCAAGACCCGGCTCTGAAGGTCGACCCGATCCTTCTGACCGAGGGCGTCACCTACGCCGGCCGGCTCGCCGACTGCGGCATTCAACTGCCGGGCGGGCTGGTGTCACGTCGTCACGCCAAGTTCATCGTCACCGACGTCGGCGCCACCGTGCACGATCTCGACAGCCACAACGGCATCTTCATCAACGGCAAGAAGGTGCGCTCAGCGCCGCTCTCGCCGGGCGACAAGGTGTACTTCGCCAACGTCTGCGTCGCCGTCGAAGAAGTGCCCTTCGTCGAAGAAGACTTTCTCAGCGCCAACACCCGCGACTCCATGCTCGACGTCGACCTCGACGAGGGCACCGCCGAACGCGGCTTGGCCACGTTGATGCGCACCACCGAACTGATGTCGGTCGACGACGACGAGATCTTCTTCAACGAGGTCATGCGCCTGCTCACCGAGATGACGTCGGCGCAGTTCACGGCGCTCATGCGCATGCTGCCGGGCGAAGGGCTGCAAGAGAGCGTCGTCGCCTGGGCGCCCGGCAAAATGCAGGCCGACGTCCCCGTGTTTCACCCCGCCGTCGAAACCGCCATGGGCAACAGAGCGCCGGTGTGGCCTGGCGCGCCCAACTTGCCTGCCGGCCTCCTCGACAACCAGGCGCCGATCTTGTGCCTGCCCATCATGGCGCCGCCGCGGGTGCTCGGCGCCATCTATGTGCAACGCCAAAGCCCCATCCCCTTCTCCAAGGCCGACGTCGACACCGTCACCGCCATGGCACAGATGTTGGCCATTCGCATGACTGGCAACGTCGGCGGCGCACACATCGAAGAGCCCACACAAATCCGCCAACCGAGCTTCGACACCGTCGAGGCCGAACGCAGTGCATCGCAGATTCAGCAGCTCGAAAAACAGGTCGAACACCTCACAGGCGAACTCCAGCGGCAGGCCGAACACACCGCCGCCCTCGACGACCAACTCAAGGGGGCAGCCGCCGTCGGCGCGCAGCTGAAAAAGGCCGAAACCGAGCTCAGCACATCGCTCGCCAAGAGCGCCGAACTCGAAGCCAAGCTGGCTCAGCAGCAAGCCGACGCCGGAGCCTCCGATGCCCTCGAGGCTGCGCTGCAGCAGGCTTGTGCACCGCGGCTGGTGGCGCACATCAAGCAGAACATGGGCGCCGAACCTGGCCCTCGTGACGTCGTCAGCGGCACCGCCGTGGCCCTCACCGTGCAAATCGCTGCCCTCGACGGCTGGACGGGCTCCGCCGCCCTCCCCGACGCCCAAGAGCGCCTCGACGTGTTCAGCCGCACGTTGCGTGCCCTCGTCACCGCCAACCACGGGCAGGTGGAGCAGGTGCTGGGGCACCGCCATTTGGTGCTCTTCCCGGGCGACATCGACGGCGTCAAACGCGCCCTGGTTTGTGCCCGCGAGTTGCTCGCCACCATTCCCCCTGACGGCGCCACCGGCGTGCAAGCCGCCGTGCACCTCGGCGCCAACCTCGGCGGGTTCTTCGGAGACGGCCTCGACGCCACCTACTTGCAGGTGGGCGAAGCGGTCGCCGTCTCTCGGGGCGCCCTCGACAGCCCTGTGGCCCAACCAGGGACGGTGCTGGTCACCGAAGCCGTGCGCACCATGCTCGCGGGCGACGCCGCCTACCCCCTGGTGGCGCTGGGCCCCAGCTTCATCAAGGGATTCAACTCGCCCTTCGCGCTCTACCAACTCGCAGGAGGCACCTGATGCCCATGGTGTCGACTTGCGGCGAAACGTGTCCGCAGCTTGCCTCGCCGACGGCGTGTAAGGCAGCATTCCTCTCCACCATCGCACCCAGCGCCTCGGCGTGTGGCATGGCGACGATGAGGTCTTCTCTCTGTGTCTGATCTTCCGCGACAGTTTGGCAAGTACTCGCTGCTGAAGATGCTGGCCAAAGGCGGCATGGGCGAGATTTACCTGGCACGGTCGCTGGGGCTCTCGCAGTTCGAGAAGTACTACGCCATCAAAAAGCTGCTGAAGAAGTTCACCCACGACAAAGACGTCGGGGCCCGCTTCATCGACGAGGCCAAACTCGGCGCACGGCTGCAGCATCCGAACATCGTGCAGGTCTTTGACCTCGGCGTCGTCGACGAAGAGTTGTTCATGGCGTGCGAGTTCGTCGACGGATTCGACCTCCGCCGCGTTCTCCGTTTCTGCCACGAAAAGCGCAAGCGCATCCCCCTCGACACGGCTCTGTTCATGGTGCGTGAGATCCTCTCTGGTCTCGCCTACGCCCACCGCCAAGTCGACGCCGAAGGGCGCTCCATCGACCTCATCCACCGCGACATCTCCCCGCAAAACGTCCTGGTGTCGTTCGAGGGTGAGGTGAAGATCATCGACTTTGGTTTGGCCAAGTCGACGCAGCGATCGCAAGAGACCCAAGCCAACGTGTTGCTCGGCAACTTCGGCTACATGAGCCCCGAGCAAGCCCGCGGGCACAAGCTCGACGTGCGCACCGACGTGTATTCGGCGGGCATCGTGCTCTTCGAGTTGGTCACCGGCACCAAACGCTTCGTCGACGACAACCCACTGCGCTTGCTCGAAATGGTCGCCCGCCCCACGCCGATCATGCCGTCTGACCGCAGCGCTGACATCCCCAAGGCCATCGACCGCATCTACGCGCAGGCCACGGCGCCGCAAAAAGAAGACCGCTACCCGTCGGCCGAGCAGTTTCGCGACGCCGTCACCGAGGCGCTCAACCGCGTCAACCCCAAGGCCGGACGCGAGTCGTTGGCGCAGTTTCTCAACCATCTCTTCTTGGGGGGCGCGGCGCCTCCGCCCGTCGACAACGACCTTCTCGACAAGAGTGTCATGGTGCAGGTGCAAGACCTGGTCATGGGCACCGACGCGTTTCAGACGTCCAAAGAAGAAGACGTGCAAAACCGCAACCTCACGGCCTTCGGCGAAGATGCGCCGCAGACGGGGTCGCACGAGCTCATGCGCACGGCCCGCGTCGGCGACAACCTCTCCCACGACGAGCTCACGGGTGAATCCGGTGGCGCCGCCGAGGCCCCACCTCCACCTCCGACCACTGCCCCCGTGGCCAGTGCCGCACCTGCGCCAGAGCTGTCGACCGAAGAGCACGCCGTCACCGACCTCAGCCAGCAGCCGACGTCGGTGTATGAAGCACCTGCTTGGTCGGGCGCGCCGTCGGTGCCAGCGGGCCAACCCGTCGTCGACGAGCCGCGTGTCGACCCGGCGTCGCAGCCGCCCGTCGCGGCCACCGACACCATCAGCGAAGAGCTGGAGCTCATCGACGCCGTTCCGTTGGAGCCGGTGCAGCTGGAGCCCGTGCCCCTCGAGCCGGTGCCTTTGGAGCCAGCGTCGATGACGCCGCTCGCCGACAACGCCCCGATGACGCCGGGCTCGCTGCCGCCGTCTGCGCCGACGCACACCCAGTTTCCGGCCGTGAACCCTGCACCGACGCCAGCTGCCACCTCAGCACCCGGCAGCACGCCGCCGACCGCGGCGCCAGACCCGCAAGTGCCCATCCAGAACCTCCCGCCCAACGCCGCCACCCAGCATGAAATGCCGGCCGTCACCGCCGCCATGCTCGAAGCGTCGCAAACCCAGCAAACGCCGCTGCAAGATCCCCTGGCACCTGACCCAACGGCCGAGGGTGCGCTCGACGTGGACGTGTCGCTCGACCCCTCTGACCTCGAGCCCATCGAGCTCGACGTGCAGGCGATTGCGGCTCCACCTGCCGCACCCGCAGCCCCTCCGTCGATGCCGTCGCCGTCGGGCGCGCGCACCAGCGCTGTGGTGTCGTCGGTGGTGGCCTCTGAGCCGACGCCACGCCCGGAGCCCGAAAACGAACCCACCATGGTGGTGAACATGGGCGACAGCGGGGAGCCGCCGTTGACGTCTGAAACGGCCTCGACCGGTGGCTTCGGCGAAGGTGGCGCCATGGAGTCGTTGATCATCGACTTCGATTCGTCTGAAGGCCCCATGGGAGGCACCACGCCCGCGGCGCCGGCGCTGCAAAACGCGCCGTTGGCGTCGTCACCCGAGTCGGCAGAGGCCCCGCCTGCGCAGGCACCGTCAGAGCCGTCGGGGCCGGCCATTCGTCCCGCAGCGCAACCCCTCGGACGGGTCACCAAAGGCAAGACCAAACCTCTCGGCAACCGCCGACGGTGACGTCGTCACGACGTCGTTTCCCCTTTCTCTCTGTCAGCTGGAGCCCTCCGTGTCGCAAGTGGAGCTTTCCCCCTTTACCCACAACGTCAGCCAACGCATCGCGCTCGTCGCGGGTGCACCCAAGCTGAGCGACGACGCATTGGCCGCCTTGCGCCAAGAGCTGCCTCCGTCTGAGGAGCGCGCCGCCGTCGCGCAAGAGCTTCTCGGTTTGGCTGCCCGGTTCGTGCAAGAGGCGCCGCAGTCGAGCCTGGTCATCGTGCTGCAACTCCTGGAGCTGGCGGTGACGGTGTCGGCCGACATCGCCGACGACGCCTCGCGGTTCGACCTCAGCGAAGTGCGCAAGGCAGTGGGCCCCGACGCGGTGCGTGAGCAGCTCTCGAAGAAAGGCGACGACCTCGCCAAGCTCGGCGTGAAGCTCGTCGCCGAGCAAGCCAGCTAACGACGTGGCGTTGCACGAGTCGGCCGCAGCAAAGAGCCTCCGAACGTCGGAGGCTCTCGCTTTTTGAAACAGCTCTCCGCTATCCTCCTCGACGTCGAGCGCCGTCTTCACACGGTCGTCGAGGGGAGAACAGATGAACACAAGGCAACGAACACGTCGGGGACCCGGCTCACCCATCGTCGGCTGGCTGGCCGCCGGCGTCGCCGTGGCGTCGTTGTGCGCGCCGCAAGCGAGTGCGTTTTGCGGCATGTTCGTCGCGGGGGCTGGCACCGACCTCTACAATGAGGCCAGCCAGGTGGCCATCGCGCGCGTCGGCGACAAGAGCACCATCACCATGAAGAACGACTACGCCGGCGCTCCATCGGAGTTCGCCCTCGTCGTGCCGGTGCCTGTGGTGTTGCACGAAGAAGATGTGCGCACCGTGAAAGAAGAGTTGTTCACCCGGTTGGATGCGTTCACCGCGCCGCGCCTCGTCGAGTATTACGAGAAAGACCCTTGCGAACAGCCCGACCGCCGACGCTACATGATGAAGTCGAGCGCGGTGCCCATGATGGACATGGCCGAGGGTGCAGCCCCCGAAGAAGACCTCGGCGTCACCGTCGAAGCCAAGTTCGACGTCGCGGAGTACAAGATCGTCATCTTGTCGGCGAAGGAGTCGACCGGGCTCGAGACGTGGCTCAAGCAAAACGGGTACAGCTTGCCCGAGGGCTCGGCGCCGATTCTCGCGCCCTACGTGAAGAGCCAGATGAAGTTCTTTGCCGCCAAGGTCGACGTCAAGAAGCTCAAAAAAGACGCCCAAGGCAAAGTGAATTTGTCGCCGCTGCAGTTCTCGTTCAAGGCGCCCAGCTTTGAGCTGCCCATCCGGCTCGGCATGGTGAACAGCCGCGGTCTGCAAGACCTCATCATCTTCGCCCTCGCCGAGAACGAGCGGGTGGTGACGACGAACTACCCGAACCTGTTCATCCCCACCGACCAGGAGTTGGGCGAGAAGGTGCCCGGTGGCGACTTCGGCAAATACTACTTGAAGCTGTTCTCGACGGCACAAGACGAAGCAGGCGGTGCCGCCGTGCTCACCGAATACGCGTGGAACACCGGCTCCTGCGACCCCTGCCCCACCCCGCCGTTGCGTTCAGATGAGCTCAAAGAACTCGGCCTCGAACGCGGCTACGGCGTCGTCACCCGCATGCACGCGCGGTACTCCAACAAGTTGTTCAAAGACGACTTGCGGCTGGGGCTGACCGCCCACAAGCGCAACTTTCAGGGGCGGTACATCCTGCGGCACCCGTGGAAGGGGCCCGTGAAGTGCAAGAACCCACGCTATGGCCGCTGGGGACGCCCGTCGCCGCAGGCCATGACCGGCAACCTCTCCATCCGCTGACACCGCTTCTCGAGGCCCCCATGCACCTTCTTCACCAGCGCCGTCTCAACGTCGCATTGTTCGCCGCCCTCACCGTCGTCGGAGGCGCCGTCGCCTATGCGTCGCTCGACCTCAACCAGGGGCGCACCTTCGTGTACCAGGGGTACCTCGAAAACAACGGCACCCCAGAGTCGAGCCCGCATGACTTTCGCTTCGTGTTGTCGTCGAGCAACGCGCAGTTGGCGTGCATCACCGATGCCGACATCAGCGGCTGTGGCGACTGGCGCGAGTCGCACGACGACGTCGACCTGCAATCGGGCTCCTTCTCGGCCGTCATGGGCAGCATTGAACGCCTCGACGACGACGATCTCAACGCCAGCCAGCTGTGGATGAGCATTGCCGTCAAAGCGCCAGCATCGTCGACGTGGTCGGCGTTGGGAGAGCCGCAGGAGGTGCACCCTGTGCCTTCGGCGTCGCGCGTCGCCGAGATGAACGACTACACCATCGAGACGTTGTCGGTGACCGGCGCCGTCGACATCGGCACCAACGTCGACGTCGGCGGCAACGTCGAGGTCACCGGGAACGTGAGGGCCGATGAGGTCGACGTGCGCAACCGGCTGACGGTGAGCAACGGCTCCACCACCCGCTCGCTCGTCGAGTTGACCCACATCGAAAACAATGGCGCCAACGTCGCCATCGGCTCAGGGCAAACCACCGCCGTCGGCGGCGGGGAGTCGGCGAACAACTACCTCAACCAAAACACGACCTACGCCATCGCCAACGAAGACTTGCTGCTCACCACCGACAACGACATCAAGTTCATCGTCGTCAACGGCAACGACGGCACCAACGTCAATGAGCAGATGGTCATCAACCGCGACCAAATCGAAATCAACGACGACGTGGTGGTTCGCGGCGACGACGACGGATGCCAGCCGGGGATGGAGCGCGTGGGCATGTGGTGCATCGACAACGCCTACCGACAGGGAACCTATTCGGAAGCGGTCAGCACCTGTCACGCAGAGCGCAAAATGCTGTGCCCCCTTCAGGCCATCATGACCTGTGACTTCTTGAACACGACGTCGAGCACCGCCAACAGTTGCCGACAAGCCACCGACGCAACCAACGGCCCGGCCCGTGTCCGCGTTGACGCCTACCACATCTTTGGCAGCGGCGCCGGAAGCCCGAATGCGTTCAACTCGACGCTCGAAGACCACATGGTTTGCTACGACCCAGGCGCAGGTACGGAAGCCGGCAACAGCCTCGACGGATGCCCTTCGGACCAATCCGAACCCTACTTCTGCTGCAACCTTGCCAACCCACTCTTGCGTTGATGGACGTCGTCATGATTCGATTTTTGGCCCCCGCTCTCGTCGTCACTCTGTCATTTGGGGCCTTTGCCAAGACCAAACGGGCCGATGGTCCTGACCCGTGCAAGTCGCTGACGCCGGCCCATGTGAAAGCCGTCTTCAAGCAGCAGGCAAAGGGCAAGCGCGGGCAGTTCGCCAAGAACGTGTGCACCTACAGCTGGGACGTCGCTGACAAGGCCGCCGCTGAAGCGGCGCAGCAAAAGGCCATGCAGGCCTACATCATGGAGAGCATGAAGGCGCGTCAAGAAGGACGCCCACAGCCCCCCATGCCGGCCATCCGCACGTCGAATGAAGTGTCGGTGACCTATCCGCGCAACACCTTCAAGACCAAGGCCCAAGCCGAGGCCGCATTCATGCGCAACGTGCAGTCGCTCAAAGAAGGCATCACGGCGTCGGTGTCCGACAAGACGGTGAAGAAGGCCATCGACAAGAACTTGAAGGGCAACAAGGCGGCCTCCGACCTCACCAAGAAACAGGTGAAGAAAAAGAAGTACACGGCGACCTTCAAGATGGAGCTGAAAGAAGTCGACGGCGTCGGCATGAAGGCGGCGTGGGCGTCGAAGCAGAAGCAGCTGGGCTTTGTGCACAACAAGCAGATTTGGTGGCTCAACGTCAACGTGTCGAAAGACGACGCCGAGAACAAGGCCAAGGCCATCGAGCTCGCCAAGGTGATGACCAAGTAGCGGCGCTGTGGTTGCGGCGGGCGCCTCCCTGGCTTTGCCTCGGAGGCGTTTTTCGTTGGTCGTGATGATGTGGGCGTCGGTGTTTTGGGCTTGTTCCTTTTCTGGATTTGAGGGGGTGTGGCCTTTTTGCGGTTCACGTCTTTTTGTCGTCTTCAAGCGTGGCAAACGTTTGCACCTTAGCTTTTTCCGCCTCATGACGCCTCACCAAAAAGAGTGCGGACCCGACTTCATCCGCCACTTCGTTGTTTTGAAGCAGAGTAAACGCTTACAATTTGTCTTCTTCCGCCTCATGACACACTTCCAACATAAAGGGCGGTCCAGGTCCACCCGCCACTTCGTCTTCTTGAAGCAAGGTAAACGTTTACAAATTGTCTTTTTCCGCCTCTCGTCAACCCAAACACAACCAACCCTACCCGAGGAAACGTCGCATTTAGGCATTTAGACGTTTCCAAATTGGCTTTCCCCGCCTTCTTGCGGGCTGAAGACGTGGCGAGCAATGCGCCGCATCCGCCACTTCTGCATCTTGAAGCAAGGTTAACGTTTACAAATTGCCTTTTTCCGACCTATTTCGGCCAAAGGCAAAGCACCAACCCAGCCCCCATCCGCCACATCGACCTGTTGAAGCAAGTCAAACGTTTACAACCCTTCTTTTCCCGCCATCTCGCATCTCGCGGAAGAAGCGCAACTCACACCCAACTCAAGCCAACCCGCCCAACAGGCGTCGTGAAGCGAGTGAAACGTCCATCGACCCACCGCAGAAACACGCCTTCTGTCGCAGCCTCCACCGCTCGTGACGAAACCATGAAAAAGCCGTGGTGGGGCCATGGAGAACGTCCCCCCGTCATCTGCGTTCCATAGACCATGCCCTGCAGGGAGCGACACAACGTCGTCGAGCAGGAAGGAGGACCGATGAACGCGAGCAAGGTGACCGGATGGATGTGGGTGAGTGCTTTGGCGGCCGCGTTGGCATTGCCGGCGACGTTGGTGGGATGTGCGTCTGCTAGGTCAGAGCACGCGCAGGTGACGAAGCGACGTTCGCTCGCGGCCGCCGACGAGATGTACGTCGCCGCACGCCAGGCGCCCGGCGAGGCCGACGGCGACCCCGCCCCCGTCGACCGCGAGGGCTACAACGTCATCGACGACAACGCCTTCAAACAGGTGGCCGACCATCCGCTGTCGACGTTCTCCGTCGACGTCGACACCGCCTCCTACGCCAACGTGCGGCGCATGCTGCGGTACGGGCAGAAGCCGGTGAAAGACGCCGTTCGCATTGAGGAGTTCATCAACTACTTCAACTACGACTACGCCGACCCCGACGGCGAGCATCCCGTCGCCGTGCACACCGAAGTGGCGTCGACGCCGTGGGCCCCAGAGCACCGGCTGGTGAAGATCGGCGTCAAGGCCAAGAGCATGCCGAAGACGGCGCGTCCGGCGTCGAACTTGGTGTTTCTCATCGACAGCTCGGGCTCCATGTCGTCGGCGAACAAGCTCCCGCTGTTGAAGAAGGGGTTGGCGACATTGTTGGCCAACCTCGACGAGCGCGACTCCGTGTCGATCGTGGCCTACGCCGGTTCTGCCGGCCTGGTGTTGGAGCCGACGCCGGCGAGCGACAAGAACACCATCCTCGAAGCCATCGACCGTCTGCAGGCGGGCGGCTCCACCAACGGCGGACAAGGCATCGAGCTCGCCTACGCCGTCGCCCAAGGCCAATTCATCGAAGGCGGCGTCAACCGCGTGCTGCTTGCCACCGACGGCGACTTCAACGTCGGCACCAGCAGCCAAGGCGCCCTCGTCGACCTCATCGAAGACAAAGCCAAAGGCGGCGTGTTCTTGAGCATCCTCGGCTTGGGCATGGGCAACCTGCAAGACGGCACGCTCGAGCTGCTGTCGAACAAGGGCAACGGCAACTACGCCTACATCGACACCGAACGTGAAGCACGCAAAGTGCTCGCCGAGGAGCTGAGCCAGACGCTGGTGACGCGCGCCAAAGACGTGAAGCTGCAAATCGAGTTCAACCCCACCCACGTCGAGAGCTACCGCCTCATCGGCTACGCCAACCGCCTGCTCAACGACGAAGACTTCAACGACGACAAAAAGGACGCTGGCGACATGGGCGCCGGACACACCGTCACCGCGCTGTACGAGGTGGTGATGCGCGCGCCAAGCAAAGCGGCAGGCAGCGACGTCGACCCGCTGCGCTACCAAGGCGGACGTGAACTGAAGCCTGCTGCCGACAGCAATGAGCTTCTGATGGTCAAACTGCGGTACAAACATCCTGAAGAAGGCTCCAGCATGAAGATCGAACACGCCTGCCTCGACGAGGGCGGCCCCTTTGCAGACGCCAGCGGCGACTTTCGCTTCGCCGCGTCGGTGGCGTCGTTCGGCATGCTGCTGCGCGACAGCAAAGACAAAGGCACGACGTCGTACGAGTGGGTGCGCACCGTCGCCGCCGACGCCAAAGGCGACGACAAACACGGCTACCGCGCCGAGTTCGTCGAGCTCGTCTCGCAAGCGGAGCGCCTGTGACCTCGTCGTCGACGTCCCCTGCATGGCGCATGCTGCGGCTTGGGCTGGTGGCTTGTGCGGCGGTGACGTCGACGTTCGTCGTGTGGGGCTGTGCGTCGGCGCAGCATGAGAAAAAGCGCTCGGCGGCTGCCCCGGCTGAGGCAGAGTCGGGAGACGCCACCGTCGCCGAAGGAGCACCCGCCGCAGAGACGGCACGTCGGTTTCGCGTGACGCTCGGCGGTGGTGACGTCGACGGCGAACCCAGCCCTCCTGCCGGGGGCGCCCCTTGGGTGGAACTGTCGTCGACGCCGGCGACCTCCACCATCGTCGACGGGCTGAGCTTGTCGTACGACGCGTTGGCCGGGGCCGACGGCCGGGTCGACCTTGCTCGACTGCGGGAGGTGGAGCAGGTGCGTCCGCAGGAGTGGGCACAGGCCGCTGCCGCTCGCACGTCGCCCCCCACCTCGACGGCGACGTCGACCGACGAAAGAACACTGCAGCTGCAAAGCGACGTCGTGCAACTGCCCTCAGGACGCACGTTCGTCGTCGTCGTCTTTGCCCTGCCGTCGTCGACCGTGGCGCCCGACCGTGTGGTGCTCGACGCCGAACAGCTCTTGACTCCTGAAGAGCAAAGCCACCTGCAGACGCCGGTGTCGACGTCATGGGCCGCACTGCCGACGACGACATCGCCACGGCAAGTGTTGGTGGTGAGCCCGACGGCGCCATCTTACGTCGTCGCCCAGTGGACCCAGCAGATGCAACGCCATCCATCGACGCAGTTTTCATTTGCCGTCGGTCACCTCGAGGTGGATGCCCAGCTGGGCCCGCTGCGGGAGGCGACATTGCGCGGCAGGGGCACCACCACCCCCTTGCCCCAAGCATTGACGGCGTGGCCCACGCTGCCATTGTCGACGTGGAGCCACGCATCTGTGGTGTTGCAGTTCAAAGACGGCGCAGTTCGTCGTGTGCGTTGGCTTCTCGACGTCGGCGGCCGCGAAGCGCTCATCGCACACCTCAGAGGTGGACGCCCCTACGCCGTGGTCGCCGAAGTGCAGCTTGACGACGTCGACGGTGGCATCGGTGGTGTTTCGGTCTCGGCCCACGACGATGTGCTGGGGCGGTCGTCGACGTGGACGGCGCCGTTGTCGCCATTGTCGTCGACGCCGGGCGCGTCGACCGCAGCGGTGCTGGGGGCCGCGTTGGCTGCCGAGCAGCTGAAGGGTCGCCCGACGACGTCTGGTGACGTTGACGTCGTGCTCGCTTCGTCGCAAGACGAAACGATTGCCGCGCTGTGGCGCGCGTTGCTGGAGGCGTCATGAGCGTCCGCTGGGTGCGCGCCCTCTCCGTCTTGCTGCTGTGCACCCTCGGCGTTGGCACGGTGTGGATGGTGCAGCTTTTTGAAGACGAGCGCCGTCTCGCCCTGGCCGCTGTTGACGACGACGAGGCCCGCGCGCAGTACGACGTGCAAGCCGCGCTGCGCGCCGTGCTCCGGGACGAATCCGACCAGCTCGTCGTCTTCGAGCGCTGGTCGCAGGCGGCCGTGCACCCCCAACTGTCGTCGCTGCTGTGGCACGATGGTGCTCGCTGGGTGTGGCCCCCTGCATCGCCGCCGCCGAAGACCCAAGGCCTCTACCGTCGGACATACGACGAGCAGACGTCCAACTCGACGCTGCGACAAGAACGGCGCCTTTTGGTGCAGCTGCTGCAGAGCGCTCCGGACGACGACGTCGCGCACCAGACGTGGCTCGCATTTGTCGCCCACCGTCAATCCCATCAGCTGCATCCGGCGGTGGAGTTGCGCACCCTGCTCGACGCCGCCGACGTCGTGAGCAGCCGACAGATGAGCCAAGGCTGGCTCCTCGACGACAAAGCCGTCGTGCTCGCGGGCGCCCCAGGTTCGCCGCATGCGCCAGACGGCCTCTTTGCGCTGAGTTTGCAGGCGCTGCACCACGCACCAGAAGACATCGTCGTCGACGTCACCCAGCGGGTGCGCAACATCGCGCAGCGATGGCGGCTGCCCACCAAGGCGTGGTTGGAGCGAATGCAGGAGCCGGCCCTCGACAAAGCCCCTGCGGTCGATCCGCAGGTGCAAGGCTGCCAGCTCGTGCCCCACGACGACGACTGGGTGCTGGGCTGCAAGCGGGGCGCCAGCTGGTGGGGCCGGCGCACCTCGCTGTCGACGTTGCTGGCGGCCGCACGGCAGCGTTTGCCGACGTCCGCCGCCACGCGCGAGGTGAAGTGGACGCCCACCCCCGGCCTCGCGTTCCCGTCCGCCGACGAGGCCCTTGTCGTCGACGACAGCTGGCAAACACGACGCTCCCAGGCCCAGCAACGATTCGCCGCCAAGGTCAGCTTGTTGGGCGTGCTCATCGCCGTCACCCTCGGCCTCCTCGGCATGTGGCAACGGGTGCGGCAGGCCCACGAAAGCTGGATGCGCGCCAAAGAAGAGCTGTTGTCGACGGTGACCCATGAGTTGAAAACGCCCGTGGCCAGCATTCGTCTGCTGGGCGAGACGTTGCAGCGCAAACTCAAAGACGATGGCGTCGCCAAAGACTACCCCGCCCGCATCGTGCGCGAGGCCGACCGCATGCAGCACCTCACCGAGAACTTGCTGTCGTACCAGCGGATGCACCGAGGCCGCTGGCAGCTGGTGCTCGACACCATCGACCCCCGTGACGTCGTCGACGACGTGCTTGAAGACCTCCACGCCCTCGACGCACACGCGCGCGTGCAGGTCGACATCGGCGATGAGGTGCAAGACGTCGATGTCGACCGTGAACTGCTGCACCTCGCCCTGCGCAACTTGGTGAAGAACGCGTTGCACCACAGCCCCGACGCCGACGACGTGCAAGTGAAGGTCACCCAGAACGCAACCGACACCTGGTGGGTCGTCGACGACAACGGCCCAGGCGTGCCCGTGGCGCACCAAGAGCAGCTGTTCGAAGCGTTTGTGCGCGGCAGTGCTTCCACCAGCGGCACCGGCTTGGGCTTGGCGTTGGCGCGCACCGCGCTGCGCATTCACGGTGGCGACGCCGTTCTGCAACAAACGTCGTCGAAGGGCAGCACGTTTGCATTGCAGTTGCCGCGTGACGTCGACGCCACCGGCGAAACGGAGTCCACATGAGTCGGCCACGCATTCTCCTTGTCGAAGACGACGAGAACCTCCGCATCGGCCTCGCCGACAACCTCGGCGACGAGGGCTACGACGTCACCCAGGCGGCCACTGTCGCCGACGCCAAGGCCGCCCTCACGGATGTCGACTTCGACCTGTTTGTCCTCGACGTCATGCTCCCCGATGGCGACGGGTACAGCTTCTGCGAACACCTCCGCCAAGACGGACACACCGGCATGGTGTTGATGCTCACGGCGCGTTCGCTCGAAGAAGACTTGGTGCGCGGCTTTGACGCCGGCGCCGACGACTACGTCGCCAAACCCTACCGGCTGCGGGAGTTGTTGGTGCGGGTGCGCGCCCTGCTCCGTCGTCGTGGACACAAGCCTGCCGACGCCAACCGGGTGGTCATCGGCGACATCGAGGTCGACCGCGAACGGCGCGTCGTCACCAAGGCCGGCGCCGAAGTCTCTCTGACCAAGACCGAGTACGACCTTTGGTGTCTCCTCGTCGACAACGCCTCTCGCGTGTTGCCGCGCGACGCCATCCTCGACCAGGTGTGGGGCAAAGACGTCAGCGTCGAGGTGCGCACCGTCGACAACTTCATCAGTTCACTGAAGAAGAAGCTCGACAAAAAGCGCGACGCACGCTTTCGCATTCAAACGGTGCGTGGCGTTGGCTACCGCCTTGACCTGCTCACCGATGACTGAGCCGCAATGTGCGCTTGATGTCTAAGACGTGCCCAACGGCGATGCCTCGACGGAGCCGACGCCGATTTCTGGCAGGTGAAGGTTGCTCAGGCGAAGGCACCTGACGCCATTGCCGCCCACCACGCGGCAGCGATCAGCGCCAACCATGTTGCCGCCACAAAGACGACGCCCGCCTTGCTCCTCGGGCGCTCGTGGTGTGCCTTTGCCTGCGCCCGACATTCTTGCAAGACATCCGGCGGCATCAGCTTCACCACCAACGCCACGCCAAGCGGAATGAGAAGGACGTCGTCAAGCAACCCCACCACGGGAATGACGTCGGGGATGAGGTCGACGGGGCTCAACGCGTAGGCCACGACGACGAAGGCCACGGCCTTGGCCCACCACGGCGTTTGGGGGTGGCGCAAGCAGAACCACAGGGTGGTCGCCTCGCGCAGCGTCTTCTTCGCCCACTCTCGGATGTGCATGCAGACTCCTCGACGTTGCCCCCGAAGTCGCAATGACCTCCCCCCAGCCAACCAGGACGGTCGGGTTGGGGCTTAGGTCCGCGTCGCCAGCCAGGCCCCGAAGCTCTCTTCGGCGCGGGCGCGCATGTGCTCTTTGCGCTCCTTCTTTTTCACGCGTCCTTCAAGCGGCGGCACCATCGACCACATGACGTTGGCGGGCTCGTGCGGTCGGCCTTCGTGGGCGCGGTTGGTGCCTCGCACATGGCGGTACAGCCCGCCCAACAATGTGTCAGACGGGGGCACGCGCAACTCTGCTTCGGCGTCGTCGAGGAGGTCGGCCATAAGGTGGCCGACAAGCAGTCCGCAAGCGGTGCTCTCGACGTAGCCTTCGACGCCGGTGATTTGCCCGGCGAAGAAGATGTGGTCGTAGCGGCCGTCGTCTGACTTCAGGCGCAAACGGTCGTCGAGCACCGTGGGCGAGTCGATGTAGGTGTTGCGGTGGATGGCGCCATAGCGCTGAAACTTCGCCTCCCGCAGCGCCGGAATGCTGCGAAACACCTCGCGCTGCGCCGGTTGCTTCAACCGGGTCTGACAGCCCACCAAGTTGTAGGCGGTGCCGCCCACGTCTTCTTTGCGCAGCTGCAAAACGGCATAGGGGCGCTCGCCCGTCGACGGGTGCTCCAGCCCCACCGGCTTCATGCAGCCGAAGGTGAGGGTCTTGTCGCCCCGGCCGGCCAACACTTCGATGGGCAGGCAGCCTTCGAAGTATTTGCCCTTCTCGAACTCCTTGGCGACGACGGCGTCGGCGGCCAACAGCGCCTGCAAGAAGACGTCGAACTCGTCTTTGCTCATGGGGCAGTTGAGGTAGTCGGTGCCGTCGCCCTTGTCGTAGCGCGACTTGAAGTACGCGTCGGATGGCCCGTCGCCGACGACGATGCTGTCGGCCTCGACGATGGGCGCGATGGCGTCGAAAAAGCTGAGCCCATCTCGGCCGATGGCGTCGGCAATGGACGCCGCCAACGCGTCCGCCGTCAGCGGCCCCGTCGCAACCAACGTGGCGACGTCGTCGTCGGGCAGCTCGGTGACTTCTTCAGACACCAGCGTGATGTTCGGGTGTTCGCGCACCACGCGCTCCACGCCGTCGGCGAATTGCTCACGGTCGACGGCGAGGGCATCGCCAGCGGGCACCTTGGCGTCTTCGGCGATGCGCATCAGCAGCGACCCCATGCGCCGCATCTCGGCCTTCAATGAGCCGACCGCGTTGACGGGGGCGTTCGACCGAAAGGAGTTGCTGCACACCAGCTCTGCCAACCGGTCAGACACCTGCGCGGGCGTGCGCTTGTGGGGCTTCATCTCGTGCAGTTCGACGTGCACGCCGCGCTCCGCCAGCTGGTACGCGGCCTCACAGCCCGCCAGGCCACCGCCGATGACGCGGGCACGGCCGGGTTGCAGGGGGCGACGTCGGCGGGTGTCCGTCGACGACGTAGAAGAGGCTGGAGTGTCGGTGGTGGATGCGCTCATGCCGCTCCTCTTTCAGTGTCTTTTGCAGACTGCAACCCGGCAACGTGCCCCACGTCAGATGGCGTGGGGCAGGCACAAGAATGCCCCCTGTCGCAGCAGGTGTCCGTCGAGTTCTAGGGTCAACGCCCGCTCCAACAAGTCGGACGTGTTCAGCTGCAGTTTGTCGGCGAGGTCGTCGAGCAAGGCGCGGCCGCCGAGCGTGCGCAACCCGTCCAACACTTCTTGCTCGGCGGCCGACGGGGGCGGCGGCGACGGCCGCGACGGGGTTGGCATTGACGTCTGGGTTGCGCCCGCGCGCGTTGGCGGTGCCCATCCCAGGTGCGGCACATGCCGCTGCAGCATGGTGTCGATGTCGAGCAGCACCTGGGCCTCACCACGGGCGATGACCGCATTGGCCGCCTGCGCCAACTCGTCTGCCGGGTCGCCCGGCACGGCGTACACCTCGCGGCGCAGCTGGTTGGCGTAGTCGACGGTGTACAACGCGCCCGACCGCTCGGCGCCCTCGACGAGGATGACGACGTCGGCCAACGCCGCCACCAGTCGGTTGCGCGACACAAAGCTGGTGCGCCCTGTCTTTTTCCACGGGCCGGACGACGTCAAGCTCAAGCTTTGCTCCGGCGCATACCGCTCGAAGATGGCGGCCACTCGGCCGGGACGCCCACTCGCCCGCGTCGCCGTGGGCGACGGCGCCACCGACTCGCCCAAGATGGCCAGCGTCTGCCCGCCAGCCTCCAGCGCCCCTTCGTGGGCGGCCAGGTCGATGCCGAGCGCCCCGCCTGACACCACGACGGCCCCTGCCTTGGCGACGGCATAGGCGAAGTCAAACGCCCGTTGTCGCCCTCGCGACGTCGGCCGTCGCGTGCCCACGATGGCCACTGCTTTGCCCCGCACCGCCGTCTCCAGCACGTCAAGGTGGCCTTCGCCATACATGCACAGCGGCGGCGACTTGGCCTGCCCCAACGCCCCCAATGCGCCTCCGGCGACGACGTGACCGCCCTCGTCGAGCAAGCGCCGCACCCCGGCTGCTTTGCCCCGCGCCACCGTGAGCTTCTCCAACACGGCATCGCGCGCGCCATCTTGCATGAACGGCAGCGACGGCTCCTCGATGTCGTGGCTGCGGTCCAGCACCCGGCTGACCTTCAACGGGTCCCCCCGCAGCAGTCCCACCGCTCCGTCCTCGAGCGCTTCGATCGACACCCCCGCCTTTCCGCGCACGCCGAGGGCGTCGAGCACGGCCCACGCCATTCCTGTTGCGACGCGCTCGTCTGTGTGTGGCGCGGCCTCCTCTCGCTGCACCACGCGAATGTTCACGCCTGACTGTTCCACCACCGGCATCCGACCTCCTGCGAGGCCAAAAACCACAGGCCTCACCTTCTATCCGTTCGCCGACCCCCCACCCCTGCACGGATCCGCCCACTTTTTTCGCCACCTGCGCCCATCCCAAATGTTTTCGAGCACTTATGCCTGTCGTTTTTTTGCCTAGACCCGGCGGCGGCCGCCTCCGTTCACACCTCAGCTGCCCCGCCGGAGGTCTCATGCACACGCGCCGTCCTGTTTTGTTCGTCTTGCTGTTCGCCCTGCTCACCGCTGCCCCCAGCTGGGCCGGCAAGCGGAGCGAAGATGCCGCTGCCGAACTCCTCGACCGACGCATGAAAAACCAGCGCCCCGAAGACCACGCCATCTTGCAGGCGGTGAAGGGCAAGCACATCGTCGTCGTGCGCGGCAGCATGGACCACATCGAACAAGTCCTCGACGCCGCCCGCATCCGCCACACACTCATCGCGCCGAACCAGGTGGCCATGGCCGACCTCACCGCCGACCAAATCCTCATGGTGAACTGCCCGGGCAACATCCCCGCCGCAGGCGTGCGTCGCATCGCCAAGTTCGTGCGCGCGGGCGGGCTGCTCTACACCACCGACTGGGCGCTGCTGAATGTGGTGCAAAAGGCGTTTCCGGGCACCATCCAGCACAACGGCAAATCCACGGGCGACCACGTCACCAAGGTGCACGTGCACAAGCACAAAGGCGGCAAGGCCCACGACAACGTCATGAGCAACATGCTGTTGACGTCGAAAACCGAGCCGCAGTGGTGGCTGGAGGGCGGCAGCTACCCCATCCAAATCCTCGACAAAAAGCGCGTGAAGGTGCTCGCGTCCAGCCCCCAGATGGGCAAGCAATACGGCGCCGCGCCCGTCGTGGTGCGCTTTCGCTGGGAAGACGGCGAGGTCATCCACGTCGTCAGCCACTTCTACCGGCAAATCGCGACCCAGGGCGCTGCCGTCGCCTCCAAAGACGCCATCGACGGCGTCTCCGGACTCACCGCCGCCGACAAAAAAGCCTACAAAGCCTCTGGCGGCGCAGGCGTGCCCATGACCGAGGTTGAGAGCAGCTACGCCTTTCAGCAGATGACCTCCAACGTCGTCGTCGGCAAACAGCGTCGCAACCGAACGCTCGACAAGTCCTACCGATGGAAGTCCAACAAGACCGTCGACATCGACGGCCGCCAAGCGCCCGCCGGCAGCCGGCTGAAAGAGTTGGAGCGCAAGGGCAAAAAGGTCAAAGTGCGCGACGACCGCGGCAATGAGACCTGGCTCGACGAAGACGACCTCGAATCCCGCTGAACGGCGGCGTCGTTCAGGGCGCACATCCCGCATGGCAAGTCTTGGCACAAGGCGCCTGGGCAGGTAGCGTCGGCCGCATGTGTGCCCCTTTGCGTTCGCTGTTGTCCGTCGTCACCTTCGCCTTCACCGCGGCGACGGTCGTCGGCTGCCAGAGCGGCCCGCCGGTGAAGAACGGCGAATTCCAGAACGACCAGGTGCACTACAAGATCGCCCTCCCCGGCCAAGGATGGGAAGACAAAGCCACCGACGAGGCCGACGCCGCCTGGGTCGAGCCCAACCTCCACGCCGTGTTGATGGTCAACAGCCACTGCGAAGGCGTCGACGACGCCCCCCTCGCCGCCCTCACCCGCCACCTCGCCTTCGGCATGACCGAGCGCGAGTGGGTGAGTGAAGAGACGGTGCAGCTCTCCAAGCGCGAGGCACTTGAGTCGGTGTTGAAAGCCAAGCTCGACGGCGTCGAGCGGCAGTTCATCTTTCTCGTGTTGAAGAAAGACGGCTGCGTCTACGACGTGGTGCTGTCGTCGCCGCCGGAGCATTTCGACAAAGCCCGCAAAGGCTACGACAAGGTGCGCACCAAGTTTGACGTGCTGCCCCGCAAAGACCGCGAAGCCATGCGACAGGTGTCGACGGAGGCCCAGCCCTCATGAGCGACACCAAAACCACCCACGAAACGCCTGCCCGCGGCGTCGACAGCACCAAAGGCGTGGCCGGCATTGAAGGCGCCGGGCTGACCCCTGCGACGCCCCCGCCGACCCACATCGAGCGCAAACCAGAAGGCCCCATCGTCGAGGCGTTGGGCTTTGTCGGCAAAGGCCTGCGCGACTTCATCGAATACTTCGGCGCACTCACCCGCCTGTCGGTCGACTTTGTGAAGGCCATGAAGCCCCCCGTCGGTTGGCGGGAGGTGCTCAACCAGTGTGAAGTCATCGGCGTTCGCTCCTTGCCCATCGCGCTGCTCATCCTGACGTTCGTGGGCTTGGTCTTCGCCCTGCAGTTCGGCGAGACGCTCGCCACCATGGGCGCCGTGCCCTACGTCGGCAAAGTGACGTCGTTGTCCATCGTGCGCGAGTTGGGTCCGGTGTTCACCTCCCTCGTCGTCGGCGGACGCGTCGGCGCCGGCATCGCCGCCGAAATTGGCTCCATGAAAGTCACCGAGCAGGTCGACGCCATTCGCGCCCTCGGCGCCGACCCCAACAAAAAGCTGTTGGTGCCGCGCGTGGTCGCCTGCGTCATCATGCTGCCGTTGTTGGTGCTGTTCGCCGACGTCATCGGCATCATTGCGGGCGCCATCATCTCTTACCTGCAGTACGACCTGTCGACGGTGCACTTCTTCAAGTCGGTGTTGACGACGGTGCGCGCCACCGACTTCGCGTCCGGCTTCGCCAAGCCCTTCTTCTTCGGCTTCGGCATCGCCATCATCGGCTGCTACGAAGGCTTCACCTGCAAAGACGGCACGGTCGGCGTGGGCGAGGCGACGACGCGCACGGTGGTGAACATCGCGGTCATGACGGTGTGCGTCGACTTCTTGCTCACCAAAGTCTTCATGTTGCTGCCCCGCATCTAGGCGCTGCAGGCGCATGCCTTCACGACGCTGCAGGCGCATGCCTTCACGACGCTGCAGGCGCATGCCTTCACAGCGTTGCAGGCGCATGCCTTCACAGCGTAGCAGGCGCATGCCTTCACGACGCTGCAGGCGCATGCCTTCACAGCGTTGCAGGCGCATGCCTTCACGACGCTGCAGGCGCATGCCTTCACAGCGTTGCAGGCGCATGCCTTCACAGCGCTGCAGGCGCATGCCTTCACGACGCTGCAGGCGCATGCCTTCACGACGCTGCAGGCGCATGCCTTCACGACGCTGCAGGCGCATGCCTTCACGACGCTGCAGGCGCATGCCTTCACAGCGCTGCAGGCGCATGCCTTCACGACGCTGCAGGCGCATGCCTTCACGACGCTGCAGGCGCATGCCTTCACGACGCTGCAGGCGCATGCCTCGGGCGAGGTGACTCCCCAGTCACTCCTGCACAGCGTCGACGCTCACATCGTGCGCCAACGTCGCCATCGACTCCTGGTATTCTTGCGTGATGCGCTGCAGCTCGCGCGACGCACCGCGTTTGCGCCGCCACAACAACTCCAGCTCGCCCACCTCAGCCGTCATCTCCAAATCGGTGACGACGTCATCTGCACGCTGCCAAAGACGCCGGCGCCCAACGTGGATGGCCAGACGCCCCTCCTTTTGCACCACAGCGAACATCGCGGCCTTGTCTTGCAGCGTCTCCTTCTCGTCGCGCAGCCACCGCAACCACTTCGCCGTCTTTTGCTCCTGTTGGCGACGAAGGCGGTGGAGGTGCCCATCCAGCTGCCGGCGCAGGGCGCTGACGTCGCGTGTAAGCTGCAATGCCGGTTGCAACGGGCCCGCCACCTTCACCCCGTCGTGCAGCTGCTTCGCAGTCAGCTTCTCGGCACGTCGCAGCAAGGCGCTCGCCTCCTCCAAGTCGGCGACCGCATCCCGCAAGGCACCAGGTGCGCCGTGGGTTGACAGCTCTTGCAGCAGGGCGTCGACTTGGTTCTGCGTTTCGTGCAGCGTTCGCCCCATGACGTCGAGCTGGGTCTCCAGCACCGTGAGGCGAATGGCGTCTTCGGGGTCGAGCAGCCCCAGCAGACCGGGATGCGTGCGCAGCGCATCCGGCCCTGCATGCTCCGACAGCTCCGCCCGCAAGGTGTGCCCTTGGTCGGTGATTTTCGCAAAGGCGGCTTTGGCCGCCTCCTCATCGCCGTCGACGACGGCGAGACTGGCCCGCAGCCGCTGCACCGCCACCCGCGCTTTGGTCTCTCCGGCCCGGGCCCACAACGCATCCAAATAGGCGTGGGCCTGCTGCAGACGTCCGAGGTGCGCCGACGTCACCGCCAATTCCAACAACGCATCGGCGCGCGCAGCACTCTGTGACGGAACCCCTTGATACGCCGTCAGCGCCTCGTCGTAGCGCCCGGCATCGCGCAGCAACCGCGCCAGCTGCAAAAACGCCAACACCCGGGCCTGGTCTTCTTCCATGGAGCGGTGTCCGTCAGGCGGCAGCTGCGTAAGCTCGGCAAACGTACGCATGGCGGCGTTGGGGGCGCCGCGGGCCACCTCGAGCACCGCCTGCAAATACGTCGAGCGCACCGAGCGCGTCGGATCCGTCTGCCCCAGCGCCTTGAGCCGCAACCCAGCCTCGTCGAGGTCGCCCCGCACCAGCGACGCTTTCGCCGCGCGGTAGCCGAGCTCGCCGGTGACGCCGAACCCTTCACAAGCATCGGCCCAAGCACCCGGCGCCGTGCGCGGTGTCAGCCGTTCGGCGAGGCGGTAGCGCAACACCGTGACCCTGGCGCAGTCTCGCCGCGACAGCGTTGCAGCGTCGACAAGCGCCAACAGCGCCAACGCCTCACCTTCACGCTCGACGTCGCCGCCGCCGGTCTCCAAGACGGTCTCGGCCAGCGTCGCCAAGGGCTCGGCGCACGACTCCATGTTCTCTTGCAGCAAGCACAACGATGCCGCCCGCCGGGCCAACGGAAGCGCCTGTGCGCCCCGCCCCTCTTGGCGCAGCAGTGTGGCTTGGGTCCACGACGCCATCGACGCGTCTTTGGGCTCGGCGCCCTGACGCAACCGGCGGTAGAGGGCGTCCTCCATCTTGCGCTGGGCCGCCTCCAGGTGGCCGCGTGGATCGCACGTGGCACACGTTTCGACCGCCCCGTTGGCCTGTGCGGCACCTGCCGCACTCCACAGCCCCACCACCAACAGGGTGGAGGCCCACACGCCAACAAGTTCTGAACGCTGCAACACGCTGAATTCACCTTCAAAAATCAAGCCATGGCGGCAGAGGCCCATCCGTCTCATTCCATTTTATTTTCAAATACTTACACCGCCAGTTTTTCGGCCCCCGGCTGTGCAATTCGAGATCGATGTCTCAGAGCTGAACAGTGTGCGACCTGCACGTCGCAATGACCACACAGCGCATACTCGCCTTTCACCATGGCCCCAAACGAAGAACGCCACCTGCCCGGGTGGGCGGTGGCGTTGACTCCTTCCACGGCTGAGTTCTCAAAGAGAGCTGAGGCAGTGTGCGAGCGGAGATGCCTTGGTCAGCGTGCTGGAGCAGGCACCTCGTCAGCGCGAGGAGGCTGAGGTTGAGGTCAGATGGAGATGACGTTGGGCGACTCAGGAGAGATGTCCATGACGTGAACGCCGCGACGGGTGTCGGACGCCTCAGCCACAGGCTCTTCTTCAGACGGCTCCAGCGATTCGCGCGTCACGGGCAGCCGCAAATGCGGGCGCTCGCTTCGTTCGCGCTCTTCTCTCATTCGATCAATCACCCATGGCTCTGGGGTCATGTGTGCCTCCATTCATGTGCGCATTATTATTCTTCCCACCTGGGGCGCGCGGCGCAAACTTCTCGTCACCTTTGAAACGGACCACCCCCCACATCGCTTCGAATTCGCCCGGGTGAAGCCAGATCTGCGAGGAATTCCCGTTCACGCACCTGCCACAATCTCCTGATTCTTCAGAGACTTACCCTCGCTATTTCACCGGCGGCGCGAAATGCACAAACTGGAGCCGAGCGAGACGGATCGTCTCGGATCAAGGCAATCGCGCATACAGCCGCCCGTCTGTTCTGCTTCTTGCGGCGCCAAAGGTGACCTCTCCCACGCCGGAGATGTGACCGCTGCCAACCGCCCAAACGAAAACCGCCCCGATTGGGGCGGCGTTCATGCAAGCAGTGCTGCGGTGGCGACTACTTTTTGAACTTCTTCTTGGCGGCCATGACGGCGTTGAAGATTTTCTTGTTGCCGGCCGACTGGTTCTTGAACTTGTCCCACACCGCGCGCGAAGCGTCGGCGAAGGCTTTGCGTTCGGCGGCAGAGGGGGTGCACACCTCGATGCCCGACGCTTTGAAGTTCTCGAGGAGCAGCGGGGTCAACGAACGCACGCCGTCGATGCCCGACTTCTCTTCTTTGTTGCTGCCGACGATCTTTTGGATGTTGGCGGGCAAGGTGTCGAACCACTTCTTCGACGCGATGATGAGGGCCGGCTGGTAGATGTGCTTGGTGTAGGCGTAGTGCTTGATGCCGGTGTGCCAGCTGACGGCTTGCGAGAACAGCGGGGTGTTCGAGAAGCCGTCGACGACGCCGGTTTGCAGCGAGTGCAGCACTTCAGGGACAGGCATTTCTTCAGGCGAGGCGCCGTAGCTCTTGTAGGTCTCGGCGTGGATCATGCTCTCTTGCGAGCGCATTTTCAGGCCCTTCATGTCGGCCGGGGTTTTGACGCATTTGTTCTTGGTGCCGTAGCCGTGCCAGCCGTTTTCACTCCACATCACGAAGGTGAAGCCGCGCTTGGCGAGGAGGGCCGAGACGTCGGCGCGCACTTCGTTGAGCACGAAGTCGGCTTCGGCGTCGCTCTCAAACAAGAACGGCAGTTCGAAGACGTTGAGCTCGGGCGCGTATTTGGACGCGACGGCACCGACAGATCCCCCGAACAGCTGCAAACGGCCCTTCTTCAGCTCTTCGACCATTTCTTTTTCGCCACCGCGACGCGACGCCAAGAACATCTTGAGCTTGATGTCTCCAGCGGAGTCTTTTTCGATGCGCTTCTTCACGCCCACCAGCCATTCGGCCCAGGGGGTTCCTTCAGGAGCGACCGAACCGGTCTCGATGGTGTACTTGGCTTGAGCGGCGGCGGGCGCCGCCGCAGTGGCGGCAACGGCAACGGTCAACAGCGACGAAAAGAGGGCAGAACGCATACGAGGTCCTCGTGGCTTCAGCGTCAAGGGCTGAAGCATGAAGTGGGGCAGCATCGACTCGACACTGCGCTGAAGGGGGGCCAGCCTCATTCAGACGGTGAGGCCAGCGATTTCTTCGCGCGCGACATCACACAGCGTTGTCGCCAAGAGCGCAAAGACGAACGACCCCGCCATGGGCGAGGTCGTCAGAGCATCAGAACACGTCGTCGATGTTGGCGAGGAGCTTCTTCGCCTTCTCTTGCTCACGCTTGTTCTCAGGCTCGATGGCGGGGTCGACGGCAGGGTCGGCCTCAACCACTTCTTTGAGGAGTTTTTCGTACAGCTCGCGGTTGTTTTGCTTCTTGGCGAGGTAGTCGGCCCACAGCACCTTGGTGCCGAGGTACTCGGGGTTCTTCTCGACGGCGGTCTTGAAGTTTTCTTCAGACTTTTCGAGCGAACCACCCGCGATGCCAGCGGTGGCGGCTTCGAAGGCGCCGAAGTAGCGGTAGGGCGACGAGTAGAAGTATTTGTCGTCGAGCGACTGCACGTGAAGCATGGTCGACTTGATGGAGTCTTTGTACTTCAGCTTGGTGGCGAAGCCTTTGGAGGCGGCCCATTTGCCGAGGTTGGTGGCGTACCAGTACATGGCAGGCACAGCTTCGACAGGCGCCTTCAAGATGGCTTCTTCGTGCTTCATGCCTTCTTTGCTGGCGGCGACGAATTCAGGAGCGGTGACGCCGAGGGCCTTTTCGGCCCAGTCGAGGCCGGCGGTGTAGTGGGCGTCGCGCTTTTCGGCGTCGCCGGCAACGGCGTAAAAGCCGTCGGCGAGGAAGTAGTGGCCACGGGAGAGCTTCAAGTAGAGCTCGGCGTTGGCGGTGCCTTTGGCGGCTTCTTCCCACTTGGCGATGGCGGTCTCAAGTTGGCTTTGGTCGATGCGTTGGGCCCAAGCCGCATCGCCTTCTTCGACGAGGGAGTTGGCCGCGTCGGTGTTGTCGGCGGTGGCCTCGGTTTGGGTGGGCTTTTCGTCCCACTTGGCTTCACGGGTGGTGCCGCAAGCGGTCAGCAGCGACGAGGAAAGAAGGGCAAGCAAGGCGCCCCGGCTCAGCATGGTCATCGAAACCTCCCCAGCGCCCATCGGCGCGAGCATTCGGGCGGGTTCTTTTCTGATGCTGTGAAGTTGTCAAGGCATCCTGGGTGTTCTTCGTGCTTTTTCACCCAGGTACTGCACTGCGTCATCTAGAACACCGCGTTCACGAGGTGGATAACGATTGCTTTGGTGCTGTCAGCTAGATGGAGAGAATCGCGAAGCGGCCGCCGAAGCTGTCTTCGAAATCAGCGCGCTTGAAGGGGTTCTCGGCAAAGGGCACTTTGCGGAGTGCGAAGGGCTCCAGTGGTGTGGTGCGGATGTGTGGGTTGCCGTCGACGAGGTTGATGGCCCCCGACAGCGTGTTGAACACCTCGCTCATGGCCTCGATGACCTCTTCGGAGGGGTTCATCTTGGCCAGCTGCTGATCGAGTTCACCGTCGGGCACCATCATGAGCGCGCCGCCGAAGCGGACGGTGCAGGTGAGGTCGGCGACCATGACCCCGATGACTTCGTCTTCGTCGTCGATGAGGGTGCACATGTAGGCGCCGTCCTCGTCGCCAGGGAAGCTCATGGCGTCGCTGCGTTTGCCCTTTTTGCAGCTGACCGTGTCGCCGAGGAGCATGCGTACGTTGGAGGCGATCTCCTTCACCGGCGGCGGCGTGATGTGGGGGCCCAGCTCTGCAGCCAAGGCCGCCTCTTCGTCGGCCGACAGCTCGGGCTCCGCCTGCTTTTCGGCCTCGGGGATGGGCAGCGAAGCCGGCTCCACATCGGGGTCGCGCCGGGGTGCTGCCGGCTCTGCAGGCACGTCTCCGGCAGGCGCGGCGGAGACGAAGTTTCCGGACTCCATGTCGCGTTTCATGGTGCGCATGAGGTCTTCCATCTGGCGCAGACGGGTGGTGAGGGTGTTCACCTCCTGCTCCAGACGGCGGATTTCACGACTGTTTTCTTTGGCCTGCTTGGCGTTGACCGCGGCGTCGACGAGGTCGGACGGCACCCAGCTGTCGTTCACCGGCCGAAACGAGATTTCACGCGTGCCCCGCGCCTCCAGCTCCTCGATGAGGTTCAGCGCGTTGGCTGCGAGACGGGCGGTGCTCTGGTTCGAGTTGAGGTGAAAGAGGATGACCTCGCGGCCCCACACCGTCGTCACCGTCGGGCGAAACAGCGACGACTCGACGCGCACCAGCTGCTCAACGTCGAGGGCCCAGCCGTCTTCGTTGCGGGTCAGGCGAACCGGTTTGGCTGTGCTCAGCAGGGCTTGGGCCATGGTTCACCTCCCTTCTCGACGTCGTCTACGGTGCAGGCCGGCCACAGGGCCTCCCTGGCTCTTCGACACGGCCGGCGGCGTCGCTTAGCGGCGATCTGCCCGACCGACCGCGACGGGCTCAGCGGTACAACGCGGCTGCCTGTTGGGCCTCGTCGCCGACGTCGACACACACCCGGGCGCGTCCGGTTTCTTTGGCGTGGTACAGCGCTTGGTCGGCGCGGTGCAGCCAAGACTCGGGCGTGCGCCCTTCTTCAGAGACGGCCACCCCGATGGACACCGTGACCTGCAGCTGGTGCCCGTCGTGTTCGATGATGCGCTGTTGGATGCGCTTGAGCACCCGCTCGGCCAGCCGTTCGCCGTCGCTGAGGCCCGATTCGCGCAACACCACGGCGAATTCTTCTCCGCCATAGCGGGCAACGCAGTCGCCCCGACGCGGAAAGCACCGGGTGAGTTCGTCAGACAACGCCACCAACACCGCGTCGCCGGTGGGGTGTCCGTAGGTGTCGTTGATGCGCTTGAAATGGTCGGCGTCGACGATGAGCAACACCGACGGCTCGCCAAACAACGTGTGCTGGTCTTGGGCGCGCGACAGTGCGAGGTCGAAGGCTTTGCGGTTGTCGAGGCCGGTGAGGGCGTCGGTGGCGGCCTCCTTTTTGACCTCCTCCAGCTCCAGACGCAGGCTCTTCACGCGGTCGCCCAACTCGCGCGCCATGGCGCGCTGCCGTTCTTTGCGGTCGTCGAGGAGACACCCGATCTCGTCGACGGCCGACAGCACTGTGCGCCGGATTTCAGCCACCGACGCCGATTGCGTCGCCTCGCGGATGCGTTCGAGCTGTTCGCGGGCTTTGACGTCGGTGCCCTCGTCGTCGGCAACGGCGCGGGAGATGCGCGTCATCAACGTCGACAAGGCCGCCTTGAATCCGGTGAGGGCTTCTTTGACGGAGTCGCCTTCTTTCGAGAGGTATTCGCGCACCGACCGACGCAAGCCGCCCCAATCGTGGCGACGGGAGTTGTGCTCGTCGACGCCAGGGGGCGGTGCCATCACCAAAAGGTGCTGGGCCCAGGCCTCGAAGAGACCCTTGCCGTATCCGTCCGGTGCGTCGTCGATGTGCACGTCACAGGACGCGTCACCCGCCGCGCGCAACACCACCGCCAACGTGTCGAGCGCGTCGTCGAGGGTGCTCTCGCGGTTGTCGTTGGCACTTTGGCTGGCGCTGGCTTTGGCCGATGAGGCTGAAGATTCTGCTTTTTTCTTCGCTGCTTGCGATTTTTTCCAGAACATGAAGCCGCTCCGCGCCGATGCCAGTTGGAAGGAGGCTGAAACGCCCCGTGGGCGCCAGGTGTAGGTGCACATCGGAGCAGCAGACCCAAACGTGAGCGATCTCGACGCACCCTGCGCGAAGCGAGACGGATTGGGTTTGCTGAGGTAAACCTCGGAGTTGCGGGTGGCGCCGCAGTTGGTCGCGCATGCAGTTTTCGAAAACAGGGTCTCGGTTTCGTTCGTCTCGGCTGCGCACAACGCAGACGAAGACGCCGACGGCCGCCTCGAACACGCAGTCGGGCAAGCCTCCCAAGCGCATCGGCGGTGGCCAAGCGCCTGAGACGTCGTCGACAACAGCCAACGACGCTTTTGTGTCGACGAGCTCGTCGTCAAAGACACGCAAGCTCACCAGTGGCGTCGACAACCTCTCGGGCGGGCAGGCGCGTCTGCGACGTCGGGGAACGGCATGCAGCCAGGTCGGCGTCGAGAAGCTGAAGGCCAAAGAAGGCGGCGTCTTCGGATTCATGCGCAGCATCAAGCGCGGCACCTCGGCCGCGCTGTTGGGGTTGGTGCTGATGACGACGCTGGCGCCCGGATGTGCCAGCGCGCAAACCGCTTATGCGTCGCCCATGCCGCAAACCGCCATCACCCAGCAGGTGGAAGCGCACGACGCCTCGGCCATGTCGCTGATGGACTTGCGCCTCACCGGAGCCGACACCGCCCAAGAGGTCAGCGTCGCCGACGGCCTCGACAATGTCGTCGACGGGTTGACACCGACGTCGCTCAGCATTGGTGACCCGCTCACCCTGCTCGACGGCATCGACGACGGCAAAGTGCGCATCGACATCCCCATGCAAGAAGGCGTCTACGACGGCGCCGGCAAAGTGAAGGTGAAGCCCGGCACCGTGCTTCGCTTGCAGGTGGAGATTCAAGACGGACGCCTGGTGCCCGCCGACAACGGCGATGGCACCTTCGCGTCGTTTTCACAGCCGCTCGACGCAGCCTTGTGGGTCGACGCCCACGGCATCTACTTGAAAGACACCAAGGGCGGACAAGGCAAGCTCGTCGCCGACCTCAGCGGCTTTTTCGACCAGAGCGTCACCGACGCAGGCTCCCTGCAACTGGGCGACTTCGTGCGCAGCTTGTTGGACGGCGCCGGTGACGACGGCGGTTCCTCATCCTCAAGAAGCGCCGCAAACGCCAACCACAATGGACGCCCTCCCCTGTTGCAGGCGTTTCAGTTTCAAGACCTGACCTTCGCCACGTCCGACATCACCTTCGCCCCCGGCCCACTCGACTTGGGCGGCGTGCAGGTGTCCATCGACGACGACACCCAGTTTCGCATGTCGGGCACGGGCGCACAGGCGACGCTCACCGGGCAAGTGCACCTCGACGGGGGCGCCCTCGAGCAAGGCGGCGCCGTCGTGGGGCTCGGCAACGTCGACGGCACGCTCCAGCTCACCATGGAGAAGACCGACGACGGCAAACGCCTCATCTCGGGCTCAGTCACCGACATCGACACCCGAGTGCACCAGCTCACGCTGGGCGCCAACGGCGATGACGACAAACAGCACGTGCAGCTGCGCAACGTGCGCGTGCAAAACGCCGATGTGAGCTTCAGCTCTGAGGTCGACCTCGCCGGCGGCATGCAAGTCACGCCGACGGGCGTGGCCTTCAGCGGCGACATCAGCGGGCAGCTCGTCGACGCGCAACTGGTGACGCCCGACGCCGATGGCACTGCAGGCATCGCAGGCTCGGCCAAGTCGTTCTCGGGCAGCGTCGACGTCGACGACAACGGTGTCCGACTGCAGGGCCAGGTACAAGGCGCGCAGCTGACCGTCACCGACCTCGACGTGGGCGACAAAGACGACGGCGTTCGTCTGTCGTCGGGCAAGCTGCAGGGCGACGGCGCGCTGTCGGTCGCCAAAGACGGCGCGGTCGACTTGCAGCTCAACGCCCGCAGCGTCGACATCCAGCTCGACGACGTTCGCACGACGTCGAGCAGCACCGACCTCGACCTCGGCAAGACGTCCATCACCGGCAGCGGTCAGGTGCGCTACGCCTCCGGCATCGATGCCAATGACGGCCTGCAGCTCACCGGCGACTTGCGCGTCGACGGCCTCATCGACGACTTGCAGGTGCGCAACGCCGACGCGCCCGGTGACGACGGCGTCGTCCTCGACGTGCGGGCCAACACCACCATCGACGGCACCGTGCGCCAGCTGGTGGTGCCATCCGACGGGCCCATCGCGCTCGACGCCAACGTCCACGTCGACGGCGGGGTCGACCGCCTCAACATCGACGGGCACAGCGTGCAGGCCAGCGGCAGCGGCACCTTGAGCGGGTCGGCCCAGCTGTTGTTGCGGGGCGGCCAGCTCGACCTCAACCAGAGTTCGCTGCGTGCCCACCTCACCGTCGACGATGCGCAGATCACGCCCACCAACTCGGGCGTTGACCTCGACGTCGCCCACGGCGCCCAGATGGTGTTGCAGCTTGAGCAGCTGAGCATGAACGGGTCCGACGTGGCCTCTCTGTCGTTGGGCAAGGGCTCCGCCCTCAGCGGCCACCTCGACCGCGGCACCCTCGACGTCGGCGGACAAACGGTGCAGCTCGACGGCAGCAGCCGCGTGCACTTCTCCGTCGACGACGTGGTGCACGACGGCACCAGCGACGACGCAGGCACCACCCTGAAGGGACGCCTCGTCGTCGACGTTGGCGCCCAGACGCAGTTGCCAGCCAGCCTCACCGCTGGGCTTTCGGGTGATGCGGGGGCACAGGGCCGGCTGGTCATCGACGACGTGCAACTGCGGAGCGACGGCACCTTTGCCCTCAACGACGTCAACCTCTCCCTCGACGCACAGCTGGGCGGCATCACCGGCGCCACTGGCGACGACGCAGCGCCTCAGAGCACGTCGCCCACCGCGCTGCGCGACGTCCTCGACCGCGCTCCCCACGTGCAGACGAACCAAGACCTCATCAACCTGTTGTACGCGCAACACGGCGGCAGCTACGACGGCGCGGCCCAAGGCGCACGCCAGCTGGGCGTGTCGATGAGCGACCTGCTGCAAGACCGCACCGCCGACGTACACGACCTGCTGCCGGCAAACCTCGACGTCGCCTCGCTCGACCTGCCGTCGGCGCAAGACATCCAACAGATGTCGGCCGCCGACCTCATCGGCCTCAGCAGCTTGAACAAGACCGCCGCCATCAACCCCATGGCCATCGCCGACGTCGTGCAAGACGGAACGCTGAAGGTCACCATCCCCGTCAGCGGCACCGTCGGCGACGGCTCCTGGTTGGGCAGCGCCGACTTCCCTGCCGGCACCACACTGACGCTCGAAGCCAGCGTTGAAGACGGCAAACTCGACGCCGACTCTGTGAAGCTGAAGTTCTCGTCGTCTGGCGACGGCCCCCTGTGGGTGACGGTCAAAGGCGCCTACCTTGACGACGACAACACCCTCCGGCTCGACTTGGGCGGCATGAAAGACTTCGCCGTCGACGGCATGGAAAACCTACCCACCGATTTGTCGTCGCTGGTGCAGCGGTTCACCTCAGCAAGCTCGTCGAATTCGTCGGGCACGTCGACGAGCGGCATTTCGTTTGGCGACGCCCACGTCCAACTGTCTGACCTCACTCTCAGCGGCGCACTGCAGCTGCCGAGCGGGCTGCTCCACGTCGACGACGACACCCAGCTGAATTTCTCTGGCACGCGCCACAGCGGCCAGCTCAGCGGCGACATTCACCTCAACGGCGCCTCCTTCGACGGCGGCGACGTTGCCGTCGACAACGCCCGCGGGCAGACGTCGCTGCACATGAACTACGAGCTGTCGTCGACGGGCTACACCTCGGTGTTGACGTTGCGCAACACCGACCTCGACGTCGACGCCCTGGGGTACCGCACCGACGCCGGCGACTTTGTGCACCTCACCGATGCCACCGCCGAAGGCACCCTTCAGTTCGCAGCCACGGCGCCCGTCGACACCGACGGCGTCCCCGCCGCCGTGCCCAACGTCGTCGCCGATGCACAGCTCACCGACGTCAGTGGCAGCCTGCACGGCGCGCGTTTGACATTGCCAACGTCAGACGGCGGGCCGCAGCAAGTGGAGTTGGGCCCCAGCTCATTCTCCGGCAGCCTCGTCGTCGACGACAACGTCGTGCAGCAACTCGGAGGCCGTGTCGACAACCTCGTCGCGCAACTCGCTGGCGGCGACCTGCAGCTCAACAGCTTGACCGGCAGCAGCGGCCTGCAGTCGGTGCGTGTCGACGACGCGCGGCTCATGGGCTCGGGCACACTGTCGTACGACGGCGGCGAACTGTCGGTGTCCGACGCCAACGTCGCGTTGCAAGCGCACTTGTCGTCTGACACTGCCGCCTCCGACGACGGCCCGGTGCGCATCGTCAACGCCCGCGCCCAGCTGCATGTGCAGCTCGACGACCTGCAGCGGTTGCACCTCGACGACAACGGCCAGGTGCACCTCGACGCCGACGGCGCCCAAGCCGGGCTGCGCATGCAAGCGCAGAGCATCCTTGGCACCTGGTGGACGCCCCCCAACCCGTAGGAGTGTTCGGCGAAATAAATGTCGCCGCCACTCCTAGCGTTCCCCGAAGGGGGCGCAGGCGGGCCAAGCTCTGCTTGGCCTTGGGAGAATCACCTCGTGATTCTCTTCCCCTTCCCGAGAGTTGCCCCAGGCAACTCCCAAGGTCTCAGCCGAGCTGAGACCCAAGCGCTGGCAAAGCCAGACACGGGGGCCCCCTTCCCCCCTCGACGCTCCCGCGTCGGTGGCAAACCTCGACGAAAAGTGATTTTCGCCGAGGTCTGCTAGCCCCCCACAACATGGAACCGACGCAGCGTCGACGGTGTCCCACCGGCGACTCCCATCCCATGCGTCACCGTTTCACCGACGCAGCGGCTTCCCGCTGTGCGAGGGCACCGTCATGTCTGCTTCTCCATCGTTCTTGTCTTCTGCGTTTGTCGTCGAGGTGCGCGTGCTGTGGCACGACACGCTCTTGCACATGCAGCGCCTGCAACGCGGGCAAACGTTCACCATCGGCCGCAGCCAAGACGCCGACTTTCACGTCGACGACGCGGCCCTTCCCGACGACGCTGTGCAGCTGGTACGGGCCGCCGACGCGTTCACCCAGTTGTATGTCTTGCAGGGCACCAAGGCACATCACAACGACGGCGCCCTCGCCTCCGGACACCACACCCTCGACGACAACACCGTCGTCACCATGCGCGTTGGCAGCCTCGACATCATCGTCGAGCGCCGTCAACGCGAAGCCACGTTGGTGACCAAGCTGTTCGACACCGTCGACTTCTTTTACGGCAAGGTCGCCGCGTGCGTCCTGCTGTTGCAGTCGGCGTTTTTGGTCGCCCTCTCGCTTGCGCCGCGCATCGTCGTCGAGGACGACGACCTTCAGCTGCGCCAAGCCCTCGACATCGTCATCCACACCGAGCGTGACAAGGTGAAGCCGCCTCCCCCCAAGAAGCGCGCCCGCGCCGCTGCCCCCGCCGCCGGCGAACGTGGTTTGTTTGCCCCGCGCATCGCCGCCGCCCCCAACGTCGTCCACCAACGCGTGCAGCGCCGCAACAATGAAGAACTGGTGGCAGGGGTGCTCGTCGCGCTCGGCCTCAACGAAGTCAACGCGCCCGTCGCGCTCGGCCTCGACGACGCCATGGTCGCCGGGCTCAACCGCGTCCACGCCGTCGGCCCCGCCAGTGGTGCGGGTGGCATGGCCTCGCGTGGTGTCGGCTCCGGGGGAGGTGGCAACGGCATCGACGTTGGTGCCCTCGACGGCGACGGGCGGTTTGGACGCGGCTCCTGCGACTCCGCCGACTGCGACAGCGGCATCCTCTTTCACAAGCGCAAGCTCGACGTCACCGTCGACAAACGCAACGTGATCACCAAAGGCGGCCTCTCCCGCGAAGAGATCCAACGCGTCGTGAAACGCCACCTCAGCAAAGTCCGCCACTGTTATGAAAAAGAGCTGCAAAAGAACCCCAATTTGTCGGGCAAGGTCGTCATCGGCTGGTCCATCGGCGCCTCCGGCCACGTCGCCTCGGCGAACATCAAACAAAACGGCCTCAGCGACGTCGCAGCGTCGTGCATCCAACGCACCGTGAAGCGCATGCGCTTTCCCCGCCCCAAAGGCGGCGGCCAAGTGTTCGTCAACTACCCGTTCGTGTTCGACGCGCACTGAGCCCGGCCGGCTCCAAAGGAGGAGGGAAGAAGGAAGGGATCGCCCGCGTCGTGATCCCTTCCTTCGCCTCTTTTGAGGAACTTCTTCGTCGCAAACGGGTCCGACAGGCACCCACCCGCGCCTTCATCGGTCGATTGACCGATGAGCAACAAAAACCGGGCAACCACCTGTCTTTGAACGAGTTTCACTCACCCACCCCCATCACAACCGGCGCCCCAAGCCCGCATTGAGCCACTCTCCGGCCCACCGCCCTTGTTCTCGCGCCTCGATGATGTAAATCACGGCGGCTCCCAGGGAGAGGTCTGTCCTTTGACCGCCCCTCCGTCGGCTCTCACCACGAGGAATGCATGTCCGATTCCGAGATCACCATCAGCTTGACCATCGACCTTCCCGACGGCTCCACCCGTGTGATGGAGTTTGAGGCCGATGAGCCCATCATGGTGGGCTCGGGTGCGTCCGCAGCCGTTCGCATCGAGCACGACGACGTCTCGTCCCTGCACTGCATGATCAAGCCCGACAGCGAAGACGGCTTGGTTGTGCTCGACTTGGGCTCTGACGAAGGCACCGAAATCAACGGCCGCGAAATCAGCGGCGAGACGGCACTCGAAGACGGCGACACCATCAAGGTGGGCGCGGCGTCCATCGTGGTGCACTTCGGCGGCGACATGCTCGCCCCCACCATGCCTGCCCAAGCAATGAAGGGCCACGGCGGTGGCGACGACGAGGCCACCATCAAGGCCGACCCGCCGTCGAAAGACAAAGAAGAAAAGAAAGCCGACGCCGAAGACAAAGAAGAAGCCGAAGAGGCAGACGCTGGCGACGACGACGCTGCACAAGCCAAGGCCGACAAGAAAGAAGCCAAGGGCGACAAAAAAGACAGCAAGAAGTCGAAGAAGGCCAACAAGAAAAAAGAAGCCTCCAGCGACGACAAAGCCGACAAGAAGGCCGACAAAAAAGCCAAGGCCGACAAGCCGAAGAAGGCCGCCAAGACGGCTGCTGCCGACCACGGTCACGGCCACAAGAAGACGGCCATCGTCAAAACCGCTGAGCACTCCGTCGAACTCACCGACGAAGAGAAGGCCTCCAACAAAGGCCACATCGAAGTCAGCCTGCGTTGGGGCGGCTCGGTCATGGGCGTCGAACGCCTTGGCAAAAACGGCTCGATCACCATTGGTGAGTCGCAGCTCAACAACTTCCAGGTCTCCGACAAGAGCATCCCGTCGAAGATCTTCCCGCTGGTGACCCTCAACGGCGGCACCGCCACCGTCTCCCTGTCGGGTGAAATGACGGCCACCATCGACGACAAGCCCGCCTCGGGCAACTCGCTGAACCTCGACCTCGGCCAGCAGGCCATCGTGCAGATGGGCGCCATCGAGTTCGTCATTCAGTACGTGCGTCGCAACAAGGTCATCGACCTCGGCTTGCTGCAAGCGCTCGACTTCTTCTACGCCAAAGTGCTGGCCATCGTGCTCATCTTGCAGGCCGTGTTCATCGTCGCCATGGTGATCACCCCGCACTTCCTTGACGACGCAGAAGACGACCTCACCGAGCAAAACCTCGAACTTCTCATCTCTCTCGTGAAGAAAGAGAAGAAGAAAGAGAAGAAGCAAGACCTCTCGGGCAAGAAGGGCGCGAAGGCCAAAAAAGAAGAAGGCCTCTTCGGCAAAAAAGACAAGCCGAAAGAAGACAAAGCCGCCTCGAAGAAGGGCGCACCCAACGTCGACAAAGACAAGCGTGAAGAAGACCGCAAGAAGGTGTCTGACGCCCTCGCCGCCCTCGGCCTCACCGGCCCTGGTGGCGCCGTGTCGAACGTCTTCGGCCCCGGTGGTCTTGGCGCCGGCATCAACAACGCCCTCGGCGGCCTCTCCGGCGCATCCATGGGTGACGCTGGTGGCTCTGGCGGCCTCGGCTCCCGTGGCACGGGCGCTGGCGGCGGTGGCAACGGCCTCGGCATCGGTGGCATTGGCTCCGGCACGGGCATGGGCACCGGCGGTCGTGGCGGCCTCAACCTCGGCGGACGTGGCAAAGGCATGACCCGCATCCGTCCTGGCAAGATCACCTACAAGGGCTCCCTGTCGCGTGAAGAGATTCAGCGTGTCGTGAAGCGCTTCCTCAGCAAGATTCGCTTCTGCTACGAGCGTGAACTGGCCAAGAACCCCAACCTCAGCGGCAAGATCGTCGGCGCCTGGACCATCGGCTCCGCCGGCACCGTGACCTCGGCCAAAGCGGCGCAAAACACCATGGGCAGCAAAGCCGTCGGTGACTGCGTGGTGAAGAACATCAAGCGCATGCGCTTCCCACGTCCGAAAGGCGGCGGTTCGGTGTTCGTGAACTACCCCTTCGTCTTCGACGCCAAGTAGGCCTCGCCGACACCTCGGGTGGCCTCCACCTGAGCGACGAGACGGCATCCACACGGATGCCGTTTTTTCTGCCCGCACCTTTTGCTCGCGGCCCAACGACGACGTCACCGCTCTCCCGCCCGTGACGACGACAACGTCTCCGTCAACTGACCGAGGCGGTTGAAAAATCAACGTCGACGTCGTGATCCCCGCTTCCCCTCCCCCCCTTCCTTTGGTAGCAGCCGACCCATGCGCACTCCGAAATTCTCGTTTCTGTTCGCCTTGTCCCTGAGCTTCGCCGTCGGCGCGGTGGTCACAGCGCCGACCGTGGCCTACGCCCAAGACGATGACGAAGACCTCGACGAAGACGACGTCGATGAAGTCGACGAAGGTGAAGGCGAAGAAGGCGAAGGCGGCAACCAGCCTGCCGACGGTGAAGCCCTCGCAGGCACGCCCGACGTCGAAGACAAAGGCGAAGCCAACTCCCTCGGCGGCGCCACTGGGTTTGAAATCCCCACCGGCCCCTACATGTCGGGCGACCTGGGTGGCTTCTTCCGCATCGGCGGCTGGGGCGACACCAAAGACGCCTTCGAACGTCGCACCAAAGCCCAGCTGTACTCCAACTTGCAGCCGTGGATCGCCCTCACCGTCGGATACGACTTCATGGAGAACCTCGGCGCCGAAGTCACCTTGGGCACGGGATTTGTCTCTGACGCGGCCACCCACTTCGGCAAACCCGAGTCGCCCGAGAACTTCGCCATCTACATGCTCAACGTGGCCGCCACTGGCTCGTACTACCTGCCCTTCTACAAGCGCTTGGCCATCACCGGCAAAGCCTTCATCGGCGGCACCTTCTTGGCGCCGACGCCGGCCCCTGACGAACTCCCCCTCGGCGTTCAGTTTGGCCTCGGCGGCGGTGTGCGCTGGGCAACGCTGCTCACCGACGTCTCCATCGGCTTCGACGTCAACAGCTACTGGGTGGTGGCCTTCGGCGCTGGCCCGCTCAACGTCGGCGAAGCTGAGGTGGGCGTGCCGCTCATCCCAGCGTTCAGCTTCTGCCCGGTCATCAAGTACCAGTTCTGATTCGCGGTCGGTGACGATGCAATGCACCCCAGCTTTCGGCACTGTCCAAGCTGGGGTTCTTTGTTGAGACCTCCAGCCCCAAGGAGCCGTCATGTCGGCGCACGCATTTGACCAACTGAAAAAGGGCGAGCGCCTGCTCGGGCTGACGTCGTCGACGACGTATCGGGTCATTTACGGCGACACCGACCAGATGCAGATCGTTTACCACGCGAACTACCTGCGGTTCTTCGAGCGCGGACGCTGCGAGTTCTTGCGCGACCGCGGCCTGGCCTACTCCCAGATGGAGCACGCGGGCTTCATCCTCCCCGTCGTCGACGCCCACGCCGCCTACAAGCAGCCCGCCAAGTTTGACGACCTCCTGCGCATCGAAACGGTGCTGCACAAGGTCAGCCGGGTGCGGGTGTTTTTTCGCTACCAAGTCTTTCGCGTCGACGAGTCTGGCGCAGGCGAAGACGCGCTGCTCAGCGAAGGCCACACCGTGCACGCGGTGCTCTCGCCCGAGGGCAAGATTCTGCGCACCGACGCCGTCATCGACATGCTTCCCGACCTGAAAGACGCTTCTTGAGCGTCACGCCAACCACAAGGACCAGCCATGAGCGACAACCTCAGCAATCTCGACCGCAACCTTGCCCTTGAGGTGGTGCGGGTCACCGAAGCCGCCGCCCTCGACGCCGCGCGCCTCATGGGACGCGGCGACAAACACGCCGCCGACGACGCTGCGGTGGGCGCCATGCGCAAGGCTTTTCAGAGCATCAAGGTGCGCGGCACCGTCGTCATCGGTGAGGGCGAGCGCGACGAAGCCCCCATGCTGTACATCGGCGAAGAGGTGGGCGGTGGTGGCGAAAACGACCCCGAAGTCGACATCGCCGTCGACCCGCTCGAAGGCACCAACCTCTGTGCCTATGGCAAGCCCAACGCTTGGGCCGTCGTGGCCATGGGCGAACGTGGCAACCTGTTGCACGCCCCTGACACCTACATGGACAAAATCGCCGTCGGCCCCGAGGCCAAAGGCGTCGTCGACCTCGACAAGAGCGTGACTGAAAACCTCCACGCCATCGCCGGCGCCAAGGGCGTGTACGTCGAAGACCTCACCGCCATCGTGCTGCAGCGCGATCGCAACGAGAAGACCATCGCTGAAATCCGCAAGTGCGGCGCTCGCGTGCGTCTCATCTCCGACGGCGACGTCTCGGCCGCCATCGCCGCCGCCATGCCCAACACCGGCATCGACGTGCTCTTCGGCATCGGCGCCGCGCCTGAAGGCGTGTTGTCGGCCGCTGCGCTGCGCTGCACTGGCGGCGACTTTCAAGGGCGGCTGCGCTTTCGCTCCGACGAAGAACGCGCGCGTGCGCTCACCATGGGGCTCAGCGAGGCCGACTGCGACAAGAAGTGGAGCCTCAACGAACTCGCCAAAGGCGACGTCATGTTCGCCGCCACGGGCGTGACCTCGGGCGACCTGCTCCAAGGCGTGCGCTACTTCAAGGGCGGCGCCCGCACCCACAGCATCGTCATGCGCAGCAAGTCGGGCACCATCCGCTTCATTGAAGCCGAGCACCACTTCGACCGCAAACCCACCTACTGATCTTTCGGTGGAGGGGGCGCGGGCCCCCTCCCGAGTTTTCGGGCGCAAGTCGGGCGCCAACAAGTTGGCACCTAGGGCGAATCAGAGATTCGCTCCCGAAAACTCTCCCTCCCCCCTCGCTGCGCGGCGAATGCTTTGCATTCGCTGTGACGAATCGAAGATTCGTCTTCGGCTCCCAGCGCAATCTTCGATTGCGCACCGGTCCACCGAAGGTGGCACGGGGTCGCTGGTCGACAAACGAGGGTTTTGGGATGCGCTCTGACATCGATGTCATTGACGACGAGAAAGGGCAGCCGATTGGCTGCCCTTTTGCTTTGCTGCTGCTTGGCGCTCAGCGTCTTGCAGAGCGCACGGTGTCTTCTTCGTCGTCGTCGAACAGCGGTGCAAACGGAAACGGCGTCACCGCTCCACCTTCTTCAGACATCGCCGACAAGAACGTCTCTTTGAAGACGTCGGGGTCGTCGCGGTTTTCTTCGCGGGCTCGCTCGGCGGCGGCAAAGGCTTCTGCGAGCGCGGCGATGACGGGCAAGCCCAGCTCTTCGACGACGTCGTAGTAGGCGAGCGCGGTGCGGGTGTCGGGCACGGCTTGCACAAAGAAACGGCGCAGCACCGGCATGAGGCACATGCCCGCCATCAACGTCTCGTTCATGTGAAAGCCCGACGTCGCCCGCAGCTCGACGATGTCTTCGACGACGGTGACCAGACGCGTTTCGTCGCCACGGCGCAACAGGTGCTCCATGCCGCGCACCAACGTGCGCATGTTGCGCTCCAGAGCGGTGGCGTCGAGGTCGCGGTACCGCGGCACCAGCGCGCGAATGTGCCGGGCGGCAGATCGAGAAATGCGCTCTTGGTGTTGGTGCAGAAGGTCGGCTGCGGCTTCGTGTTCCATGAGGAGTCCCGTCGGAGTCTGCGGAGAAGGGGTCGGCATCGGTCCATCCATCGGCTCGGCGCCGCGGCGCTGAATGGGGCCACGGCGTCTGCCGTCTACTGCGAGAGCTTGAAATGTGGCCGCCGCGGCCGCCACCGGCTCCTGCGTTGTTTCGCAACCGTCACAAAGATGACGCTGCGACGATTCGAAAGGCATCAAAGTGCTTCACTGCGACGCACAACTTGTGAACACCGCCGCCTTCGTTGTTACCATTCTTCATAGAGGGGCGTCACACGCGTCCCGAGTCGGAAATGTTCCGGCACACCACAAGGCTCACATCGGCGGTGCTGTCTTGTGGGAAACCAGGCCACACGGACGAAGCATGGTGCTTCAAGGGCGTGTTGGTCTTCGCCGAGAAAAGGAGGTGATCCAGTGTCTGAAAGTATCCCTATGGCTCGTGAGGTGGTGGCGTCTTAGCGCCCCCGAGACATCCGCCAAGATGACCTGGTCATCGAAGGCAGAGGGTACCGACGACGTTGCGATTCTCGCTTCTGATGGAGTGGTGGCGCATCGCTGAAGGACCGTTTCGGCTACGTCGGTTGCGGCAACGCCCAGACAATGTCGACGTCGAACTGCGAGCTCGCTCGCGAAGTAGACAACAACCGATAGGTGCGCAGGGCGCAACCCTGCACCACCGCTCCCCGGAGACGCGATTGGCCAGTCGCTTTACAGTCTCCGGGGTTTTTTGTGCTCTCTGATCGCCCTCAGCTGAGGTTCGACAGCAGCCAACGCCGGGTGCTTTCGACGTCGTCACCCAGGCGCTCGGCAACATCCTCGAGCTGGTCGACGCCGATCTTGCCGACGGTGAAGTACTTCGACTCGGGGTGCGCAAACACCAGCGCACTGACAGACGCAGCCGGCGTCACCGCACAGCTCGACGTCAGCCCAAAACCAGCACCTTCAGCGTCGAGCAGCTTGAACAACAGCTTCTTCTGCGCGTGGTTGGGGCACGCCGGGTACCCCAGCGCCGGACGAATCCCGCGGTACTTCTCTTTGCGCAGCTCGTCGTGGCTCAGCGGTGCCTCCGGCTCAATGCCCCACATCTGCCGCATGCGCAGGTGGGTGAACTCGGCCGCAGCTTCGGCCAAGCGATCCGCGACGGCTTTCACCATGATGGCTTTGTAGTCGTCGCCGTCTTCTTTGTAGGCCTCGGCAAGCGCTTCGGCCCCCTCGCCGCCGGTGACGGCGAACGCACCGACAAAGTCATCGACGTCGTCGCTGGCGCTGGCCACAAAGTCGGCCAGGCACATCAGGGGGCCGGTGCGCAGTTGCTTTTGTTGGCGCAAGAAACTGAAGCGGCCGCGTTCATGGGCGCGGTCGTCGTCGAAAATGACGACGTCGTTGCCATCCCGCTGCGCGGCGAAAAACCCAAGCCGACCATGCAGCTTGTAGTCGTCACGCTTGGCGAGGTCGTCGAGCATCTGCTGCGCATGCGCGTACAACTCCTTTGCGGCTTCACCTTTTTGGGCGTCGTCGAGGATGCGGGGGAAGCGCCCTTTGAGCCCCCACGCCGAGAAGAAAAACGTCCAGTCGATGAACGGCCGCAGCGTCTCCACGGTGAACAAGATCGACTGCGTCCCCACGAACGACGGCGTCGGCGACGTCGACGCGTCGAACGTGAAGGTCGGCGCACGCGACTGGGCCTCGACGAAGTCGAGGGTCGGCGACGTGTTGGCCTCATGCTCCTCGCGCAGCCGTTGCTGCTCGGCCCGCACGTCGTCGAGGTGCGAGGCCAAGTTTTTCTCGTCGAACAACGCCGCCACCGCCGTCACCGCACGTGAGGCGTCGGTGACATGCACGACGGGGCCCGAGTATTTGGGCGCGACTTTGACGGCGCTGTGTTTGGGGCTTGTCGTCGCGCCGCCCAGCAACAACGGCAGGGTCATGCCACGGCGCTCCATCTCCTCGGCGACGAACACCATCTCGTCGAGGCTGGGGGTGATGAGGCCCGACAGGCCCACCATGTCGACGCCTTGTTCGACGGCGGTGTCGAGGATGGTTTCTTTGGTGACCATCACGCCGAGGTCGACGACGTCGTAGTGGTTGCAGGCGAGCACCACGCCGACGATGTTTTTGCCGATGTCATGCACGTCGCCTTTGACCGTCGCCAACAACACTTTGCCGTTGCTGATGGCCGCGTCGTCGTCGACCTTCATGTAGGGGTCGAGCACCGAGACCGACTTCTTCATGGCGCGGGCGCTCTTCACCACCTGCGGCAAGAACATCTTGCCGGCGCCGAAGCGGTCGCCGACCACGCGCATGCCGTCCATGAGGGGGCCTTCGATGACGTCGAGAGGCGCGCCCAGCTGGCGCATGGCCTCGAGGGTGTCGTCTTCAAGGTGGTCGATGATGCCGTGGATCAGCGCATGCTGCAGCCGCTCCTCGACGGAGCCCTGCCGCCAAGCGTCGTCTTTCACCCGCTTTTTGCCGTCGCCTTTGACGGTCTCCGCGAACTCGATCAGCCGCTCGGTGGCGTCGTCGCGGCGGTCGAACAGCACGTCTTCGATGCGCTCTTTCAAGTCGGGTTGGATGTCGTCGACGACGGCGAGTTGGCCGGCGTTGACGAGCCCCATGTCGAGCCCGGCGGGGATGGCGTACGACAAGAACACGGCGTGCATGGCCTCGCGCACGACGTCATTGCCGCGAAAGCTGAACGACAAGTTGGAGATGCCGCCCGACGTTCGCGCGTGCGGACACTGCGCTTTGATGAGCGGCAGGGCGTCGATGAAGTTCTTGGCGAAGCCGCGGTGTTCGTCCATGCCGGTGGCGACGGCGAGGACGTTGGGATCGAAGATGATGTCTTCGGCGGGGAATCCGTCGGCGACGAGAAGGTCGTACGCGCGCTTGCAGATGGCGACCTTGCGCTCGACGGTTTCGGCTTGGCCTTGCTCGTCGAACGCCATGACGACGAGGGCGGCGCCATAGGTGCGCACCACGCGGGCTTTCTGCAAGAAGTCGTCGGGGCCCTCCTTCAGCGAGAGGGAGTTGACGATGGCTTTGCCTTGCACACATTTGAGGCCGGCCTCGATGACGTCGAAGCGGCTGCTGTCGATCATGATGGGCAGGCGGGCGATCTCCGGCTCCGACGCCACCAAGTTCAAGAACGTCGTCATGGCGACGACGCCGTCGAGCAGCCCTTCGTCCATGTTGACGTCGAGGATGTTGGCGCCGCCGCGCACCTGCTGCAAGGCCACGTCGAGGGCCTCGTCGTAGTTCTCGTCTTTGATCAACCTGAGAAACTTGCGGCTGCCGGCGACGTTGGTGCGCTCTCCGACGAGGGCAAAAGCCGCTTGGCTGACTTTGTCGTCGCGGTCTTCGACGCGAAACGGCTCCAACCCACTGAGCAGCGTCGACGTACGAGACTCGGGCAGACGTTTGCGGGGGGTCGACGACGACGCCACCTCCGCGATGGTCTGGATGTGCCCCGGCGTCGTGCCACAACATCCGCCGACGAGGTTCAGCAAGCCAGCGTCGGCGAATTCTTGAATCTGGGCGGCCATCAGCGTCGGCGTCTCATCGTATTCGCCAAAGGCGTTGGGCAAGCCAGCGTTGGGGTACACGCTCAACGGCAGATGCGGCGCGACGCGGTGCAGGTCTTCAAGGTACGGCCGCATGGCCTCGGCGCCGAGGGCGCAGTTGAGGCCGATGCTCAGCGGCTTGGCGTGGGCGACGCTGGCGTAGAACGCCTCCATGGTTTGTCCGCTCAAGGTGCGGCCGCTCTTGTCGGTGACCGTCACCGAGATGAGCACCGGCATGTCGAGCCCGCGGGCGGCGAGTTCGTCGGAGATGGCGTGCAACGCGGCCTTCGCGTTCAACGTGTCGAAGATGGTCTCGACGAGGAGCACGTCGACACCGCCGTCGAGCAATCCCCTCACCTGCGTGCGGTAGGCGTCGACGACCTCGTCGTAGGACACCGCACGGTATCCGGGACGGTTCACGTCGGGCGACAGGCTGAGGCTGCGGTTGGTGGGCCCCAAGGCACCGGCGACGTACCGCGGTTTGTCAGGGTTGGCGGCGGTGACGTCGAGGCAGACGGCTTTGGCGAGCTCTGCAGCGGCTTTGTTGATGTCGTACGCCAAGTGCTCAACGTTGAAATCGGCAAGCGACAGCACTTGGGCGTTGAAGGTGTTGGTCTCGACGATGTCGGCGCCAGCATCGAGAAAGTCGCGGTGGATGCCCTGAATGATGTCGGGCTGCGTCAAACACAGAAGGTCGTTGTTGCCCTTCTGCTCCCCCTGCAGTTGGCCTTTGAGGTGCCCGACGAAGTCGTCTTCGGAGAGCTTCTTGGTTTGGATCATGGTGCCCATGGCACCGTCGAGCACGACGACACGGTCGTCGATGAGCGCCTGTAGAGACGGACGTTTTGTGGATGCAGGCATGGGCACCTCCCGCTGTCAGATGGCACTCCACGTCGTGCGGATGCACCTCTGCGCAAACAGTGGCATATCCAACTGTCGTCGACGAGCAACAGGCTTGTGCGCAACGCTCAGCCCTGGGGTGGGTCTTCCCCGTCGCGGACGTCCCCTCCGCCGCCCGCGTCAGATTCATCGCGAAAGAAGCCGTGAATGCTCTCTGCCAGCTTGCGGCCGACGCCGGGCACTTGGCACAGCTCGTCGACAGAGGCGGCCTTGATGGCCTTCACGCTGCCGAGCGTCGACAGCAGCGCTTTGCGCTTGCCCTTGCCCACGCCTGGGATGTCGTCGAGAGACGAGCGCAGCGTGCGCTTGCTGCGCCGTTTGCGGTGACGGGTGATGGCAAAGCGGTGGGCCTCGTCGCGCAGTTGTTCGAGCAGGTATCGCTCCTTGGTGTGGCTGCGGAGAATGAGCGGGTCTTTCACCCCCGGCAAAAACAGCCGCTCTGCCGTGCGTTGCACTTCGTCGGGTTCGGACTCCCCGAAGTCTTCAGGCACGCTGTCGCTGTCGACGTCGTCGTCGTCACCGTCGCCGCCATATGCCGCAGTGCGCCCTTTGCGTCGCGGTTTGCCGCTGGCGTCCAACGTGCGGGCCTTTGCCAACCCCGCCAGGTGCATGTGCTCGCCCCCGACGGGGATGCCGAGGTCGCGACAGGCGGCCAGCGCCACATTCAACTGGCCTTTGCCGCCGTCGACGACGAGGAGGTCGGGCAGGTCGTCTTTGTCCATGCCCCGCTTCAGCCGCCGGGTGAGCGCCTCGTACATCATCAAATAGTCGTCGGTGCCGTCGACGGTCTTGATGTTGAACGTTCGATATTTCGACTTGTCGGCGATGCCGTCGACGAAGCACACCTGCGAGGCCACAGCGTCGGTGCCTTGAAACAAACTGACGTCAAAACACTCGATGACTCTGGGGGTGCGGGTCATGCGCAGCCGCTCTTGCAGCTTGGCCAACGCCTGCACCCGGGTCTCTGAGTTGCGCTGCCGCTCGTCAAGCGAGAAGGCGGCGTTCTTCTCGGCCAGCCCCACCAGCCGCTTCAGCTGACCGCGCACCGGCTCCAACACCTTCACGCGTTTGCCGCGTGCGTCAGACAGGTGCAAAGACAGCGCCGTCAACTCCTCCTCGAGGGCGAGCCCGACGAGGATCTCGTCGGGCAGTTGGTCGGCCGCGTCGTCGGCGAGGCGCGAATACATCTGCACCAAGAAGCTGGAGACCAGCTCCTCCGTCGGAAACTCCTGATCGTCAAACGAGAAGGTGTCGCTCGACAGCATGCGCCCGTCGCGAATGCGCAACCGACAAATCTCCAACAGCGAACCCCGCCGCTCGACGCCGAAGACGTCTTGGTTGCGTCGGCGCTGCACGTCGCTGACGACTTGTTTGGCACGCGACGCCTTCACCGCATCCAGTTGATCTCGCAGGCGCGCTGCCGTCTCATACGACTCGTTTTGCGCCGCTTCCCACATGCGGGCTTCCAGCCGTTCTTCGAGCACGTTCCCCTGTCCGGCCAGGTGATACGCCGCGTCCTGCACGCGCTCGTGGTAGTCGGGCACGTCGAGGACACACGGCGCCGGACACCGCCCAATCTGATGCTGCAAACACGGCCGCTTGCGGTTCTCCAACACGGCGTCGGTGCAGGTGCGCAACCCGAAGTGCCGGTTGATGAGCCGCAGGCTCTGCCGCACCGCCGTCGCCGAGTGGTACGGCCCGAAGTATTTGGCGCCGTCGTCTGAGGGATTGCGCACCACCTGCAATCGCACAAACCGTTTGCGCAGCGGCGCCTGCTCGTCGGATTTGCGCGTGTCCAGCCGCAAGTGGATGAAGTTTTTGTCGTCGGTGAGCAGCACATTGAAGCGCGGCTGGTGCTGGCGAATCAGCGTGCGCTCCAGCAGCAAAGCTTCCTTTTCGGAGTGCACCACGATGACGTCGAGGTCGACCAACAGGTCGTCCAGCCACGCCACAAACTGCCGGGTGTCGGCGCCAGAGAAATAGCTGCGCACCCGCGCCCGCAGGTTCTGGGCCTTGCCGATGTAGAAGATGCGCCCCTTCTTGTCTTTCATGAGGTAGCAGCCGGGGTCCGACGGCAACGCCTTCACCTTCGTGGCGATGCGTTCAGCACGCTGCTCTCGGGTTTCCCCTTTGGGGGCCGTCGTCGACGTCGTTCCGGCCTCTGGCGCATGTTCAGACTCAGAAGAACTCATGTCGGCAAACTAGCAGCGGGGTCGGCCGCGGTCAGGCCGAAAAGCCACGCGTCCCCACAACGCTGACAGCCTTTGTCAGGGTTGCTTTGGCAGGGTGGAGCGACAGCGCGTCGCTGCAACGCCTTGTCCGCCGCCGTTCAGGTGCTACCTGTAGACCGTCCCCTCTTTTGTGGAGCCCCCATGTTCGACCCCAGCCAACTCGCCCAGATGATGCAGCAAGCCCAAGCCATGCAACAGAAGATGCAGGCCGACCTCGAGAACATCAGCGTCGAGGCCCAAGCCGGCGGCGGCATGGTCAAGGTGCAGATGAACGGGCTCGGGCAGATCACCAAGCTCAACATCGAAAAGAGCGTTGTCGACCCCAACGACGTCGAAATGCTTGAAGACCTGGTGCGCGCCGCTGTGAACCAAGCCGTCGGCCAGATCGACGAACAACGCGGCGAGCAAGCCAAAGCCATGGCCGGCAGCATGGGTCTGCCCCCCGGCATGCTGTAGGCCGCCGTGAGCAAGTCGGATCCCATTCAGGTCCTCACCGGCCAACTGTCCCGTCTGCCTGGCATCGGCGAGCGCACCGCCACGCGTCTGGTGTTGCACATGCTCCGCTCCGACCGGGGGCAGATGAAGGCGTTGGCCACGGCTCTCGTCGACGTCGCCGACAAAGTGCACGAGTGCCCACGGTGCTGTGCCATCACGGCCGAGCCCGACTTCTGCCCCATGTGCCAGAGCCAAAAGCGCGACCCCAAAGTGCTGTGCGTGGTGTCCTCCATCCAAGACCAGACCGCATTGGAGGCCACCCTCGCCTTCCGCGGCCGCTACCACATCTTGCACGGCACCTTGTCGCCCCTCGACGGCATCGGCCCCGACGACCTGCGCATCCGCAGCCTCTTTCAGCGACTCGGCGATGCCGACCACGCAGTCGAAGAGGTCATCGTCGCCACGCCACCCACTGTCGACGGCGAGGCCACGGCCTTGTACCTCGCCAAACAACTCTCGGCGGTGGGGGTCAAAGTCAGCCGCATTGCTTCCGGCATCCCTGTCGGCGGCGACCTTCAGTTTGCCGATCGACTGACCCTCGCCAAAGCCTTGGAGGCTCGGCAGATGTTGGGCAGCTGAGTCACTTTGCACGACGACGTTCACGTCGAAGTTGGCGCGTTCCCAAGCGGTTCTGCGACGCTGTCTCGCCGAAGTGCACAGCACCGTGCGTTGGTTTTGACTTCGCACCAGGGTGTGCTACCTACTGCCAGCCCCGACTTCGTTGCGACCAGTCGTTCGTCTATGAGCCCTCGCAACCAGCGCCGTGACCGGGTGGCCCGCTCGCGCTGCGTTCTTCACCCCGGGGAGGAGCCGTCCGCATGAACACGCAGATGGTGATGTACGAAGCAGAATACGACGAGATCAAGCGTCTGTGCGATCGCTTGACCCGTGAGGCGAACGCCAAGGTCGTGTTTCTCGTCGACAAGAACGGTCAGCTCATCGCCTCGTCGGGCGAGACCGCGCATCTCGACACCACTTCGTTGGCGTCGCTGACCGCTGGCAACATTGCCGCGACCGGTGGCATCGCCAAACTCATCAACGAAAAAGAGTTCTCGCAAATCTTCCACGAGGGAGAACGCGACAACCTGCACATCTCCATCATTGGCCAGCGGGTCATCTTGGTGGTGATCTTCGACCAACGCTCATCGCTGGGCTTGGTTCGTCTGCGGGTGCGCAAAGCGTCTGAAGAGCTCAACACCATCTTCACGACCATCTCGCAAAAGGCCGAAGCTCCCGGAGCTTCTCCCTTCGCCGAGATCACCGACGACGACATCGACAGCCTCTTTTCGAGCTGACGCGTCTGCCTCGCGCAGACGCATCGTCCGTCATCCAGCCCCTCCGCCGTCACCGCAGCCTGAAGCATCCACGCTGAGCTGAGCATCCCAAAGGCGCGCTTCCCATGTCGTTCATCAACTATTCTTCGCGCGAGATCAACTGCAAGATTGTCTACTACGGGCCCGGCCTGTGCGGAAAGACAACGAACCTGCAGTACATCTACAACAAGACCAACCCCGACGCGAAGGGCAAGATGATCTCCCTCGCCACCGAGACCGAGCGGACGTTGTTCTTCGACTTTCTGCCTCTGTCGTTGGGTGAAATCCGCGGATTCAAAACCCGTTTTCACCTCTACACGGTGCCCGGGCAGGTCTTTTACGACGCCTCCCGCAAGCTCATCCTCAAGGGTGTCGACGGCGTGGTGTTCGTGGCCGATTCGCAAATCGAACGGATGGAAGCGAACGAAGAATCCGTGGCCAACTTGCGCGACAACTTGGGCGAGCAAGGCTACGACCTCGACAAGATCCCCTACGTTGTGCAGTACAACAAACGCGACTTGCCCAACGCCGCCTCAGTCGACGAATTGCGTGCCGTGTTGAACCCCCGCGGCGTGCCCGACTTCGAGGCCACCGCCACCAACGGCATGGGCGTCTTCGACACCCTGAAGTCGGTCGCCAAGCTGGTGCTGCAAGAGCTGAAAAAAGGCGCAGCCTAAACAAAACCGCAGTTTGCGCGTGGTCTGCATCACAGGCCAACGGCGTGAAATCGACAAAAGCACCCGGTTCGCGGGTGTTTTTTCGTGTTTTGCGGCGTTTCGTCTCGGCCGTCGGCCATGTCTTTCGTTCAAGATGGCAGAAGCCGCAGCTGCCTCGTCTGGGTCAAATGGCGCAGGAACAGGCGAGAGGTCGGATGCTGGCCGTTTTGCCGCCATCTTCAACTGCGGACTCCACCCCGCAATCGCGCGTGACCCACAGACCGAAAATGACGCCATCCGCAACCCCGACAACAAAATGCAAACCTTTGTTGATCAAGGGTAAGGTCGCGCGTGACGTGACCCGACATTCTGAGGTATTCCGAGCCCTAAGGGGATTGGCGCCTTGGACATGTCGACATCGGCATGGGGCGCAAGGGGCTTTGCCAGTCATCGCGCCCGACACCCTCGACGAGACGACCTCGACGTGAGGAGACCATCATGAGCGGCAGACATGAAATGACCACCCAGCAGACGGAGACCCTGTCCCACAGGGCTTCCTTCGCATCTCGCGCGCGCCTGCGCTGGGGATGGATCGGGCTGGTGGCCGCGCTCTGTGCCACTTCAGCTGCAGCACAAGATGCCCCGCCGGCAGACGCCGCGCCCGCCGCCGAAGCGGCCCCGGCAGAAGCTGCGCCCCCTGCTGAAGGCGACGCTGCTGCTCCTGCAGAAGGTGCCGCGTCTTCGGACGGCTCTGCTTCTGACGGTGCCGCTGCGCCTGCCGAGGGTGCCTCTGATGGCTCCGACGGTGCAGCCCCGGCCGACGGAGCCGCTCCTGCCGAGGGAGCCCCCGCTGAGGGCTCTGCTTCCGCCGACGGTGCGGCGCCGGCGGACGGTGCTGGCGAGGGTGCCGAGGCCGCCGCCGCAGGTGGCGACGACAGTGCCCTGAACCTTCAGACGGCCGACCAGGAGTACAACCTCCGGCTGCGTGAGCTCGAAGGCAAGATCAACGACCTGAAAGATCAAATCTTCCGCTCCAAAGCCAAGCTCACCCTCCTCACCGAAGAGGTCACCGGCGGACTGGGCGCAGGCTCCGGCGCCGTCATCGCCCACTACAACGACATGGGCGGCTCGTTCTTGCTCACCGAAGCCCACTACTTCCTCGACGGCAAAGAGCTGTGGCAAGAGGTCGACGACTCGGGCGAGCGCCTCACCGAAAAACGCGAACTCAGCGTCTTCGAAGGCCCCATCGTCGAGGGCTCCCACACCCTCACCGTCAGCTTGGTGTACCGCGGCAACGGCTCCGGCCTCTTCTCGTACTTGAAGGGCTACACTTGGCGCCTCAAAGATTCGTACACGTTCACCGCCGAGCCCGGCAAGAACGTCGTCATCGAGGTGCACGGCTTTGAACAGGGCAACTTCACCACCGAGTTGAAAGACCGCCCTGCCCTCCGCTTCGACACCAAGATTTCGGAGCAGCAAAAGTAGCGCGTCGCCTTCTGCCGTCGACGATGGGTGTCGATGGTGAACCGACCGCAACCTGTGCCGCGCGCTTGTACGCCATTGGGGCTGTGCCTTGAGAGCCAAGAAGACCATCGACAAATCGTTTGCTCGACGTGCACACCGCGTCAGCTGGGTGGTGGCGTCGCTGGGCGCGCTCAGCTTCGCCACGGCCAGCCTTGCCCAAGGGGGGCTCGGCCGCTCGCTGCAACAGCTCGAGCAGATCAACTACGAGATCACCCGCCTCGAGTCGGAGTACCGGGTGCTGCCGTCGCTGGGCGGCGACGGCTCGTTCGAAGACCGGCTGAACTACGGGCGCATCTTTCTCGACAACGGCAACTACGAGCAGGCGTCGCTGTTTTTGTTCGGCGCCGTCAACCCCCCGTCGAAAGACGGTGCCATCGACCCGGCGTACATGGCCCGGCCGGGCTACGCCGAAGCGGTCTACGCCTTGGCCGAAGCGCTCTACCAGCTGCAAAACTACGAAGGCGCCCGACGCTTTTTTCAGCGCCTGCTCACGCTTGACGACGACGAACACCACGAAAAGGGCATCAAGCGCCTCATCGACCTCGGCGCCAAGCTCAAAGACTTCGAGTCGGTCGACAAGTATTACGACCTGTATCTGAAAGTCTCCAAAGGCCGCGTGCCCGACGAGGTCCGCTACCTCCGGGGCCGCAGCCTGTTTCTCTCCCGACGTGACAAGGCCGCGTTGGTGGAGCTTGAAGCCATCCGTCCCACGTCGATGTATGGCATCCGCGCGCAATACCTCATCGGCGCTGTGTACACCCGGGCCGGCAGCCTCGACGAAGCCCTCAAGATGTTTGAGGCCGTCAGCACCACCACCCCCAAGACCGTCGGCGATCGCAAAGTCACCGAGCTGGCGCACCTCGCCCGCGGCCGGTTGTTCTTCGAACAGGATCGCCTCGCCGAGTCCATCGCGGCCTACCAGAACATCGAATACGACTCCGACTACCTCGCTGAGATGCTCTACGAGATCACCTGGGCATATGTGCGTCGGGGTCAACTCGCCTACAAGAACACCGAAGGCAACGAAGAGGCCAAATTGCGTGCCGCCGACGGCAGCTTCGTGTTGGCCATCGAGCAGCTCTCTGATTTGAAAGCCGTAGAGCCCGACTCGGAGCGTGCCGCCGACATCACCATCCTCATGGGCAACCTGCGGTTGCAGCGCAATGAATTCGACGAAGCGCGGCTCGAGTTTGAAGAGGTGCTCGACACCTTCCAAGACGCCGACGACGAGCTGCGCGTGCTGATGAAAGACGCCTCCAAGCGTGAGCGCATCCTCCAAGACATCTTGACGCTTGAGTCGGGCGGTCAGGCTTTCGACACCCAGCTGCCGCCGATCGTCGCCCGCAAGGCCGTCGACAAAAAAGAAGTCGCCGACGCCATCCGCGTGTTCAAAGACATCGAGGCCAGCCGTGCCGAAATCGAAGCCACCGAGCGCATGCTGGTGAAGCTCGAACAAGCGCTTGCGGCCAAGAACAAAGACATGCTCTTCCGGCCGGTGGCGGGCGCGCTGTCGCGCAGCAAAAACGCAGCGACGGTGTTGTTGCGCGTCGATGGCGAACTCGCGCAAGAACAGCACGCCATGGTGCAAAATGTTGCCCCCGAAAAGAAAGCCCGCTTGGAAGCCCTGCGCAAACGTCGTGAAGCCCTCGAGGCCAAGCTGGCAGGCATCTCGACGTCAGGTGACGACCTTGAAGTGCGCGCCACGGCCGTCAACAGTGAGATTCAACGTCTCGAACGCATGCTGCACGAGGCCGAACTCGAACTCGCCACCCAGAAGAAAACGTTGGGCGCCCTCGACCAGCTGTTCGCCGAAGTGCAGGGCTCGCCCTCGGCGCAGCCGCGCATCATGGAGAACATGCGCTTGAAGTTGCGCGACACGCGGTCGTTCATCGAAGACATCGAACTGGTGCGCGACGGCATCACCGACGAGCTTGAAGCCCTGCGCACCACGTTGCGTCTGTCAGGCGGACGCGGCCAAGCTGAAGGCGACATCCGCGAGGCCTACAAGTTGGCCCTCGACCGCGAGCAGATTTACCTCGCCGAACTGGTGGGTCCAGCTGGCGCCCGCCTCACAGAAGCGCGTGCCCAAGTGCGTCGATTGCAAGAGCGCAACGACCGGTTCAAAAAGCGCGTCGACGACAAAGTCGCGGCGCAGATGGCGGTGTTGCGTCTGGTGCTCGAAGAAGAGCGTGCCCACCTCCTCGCCTACCGCGAACGTGTCGAGGGGGTGAACGCCGAGGCCGCCGACTACAAAGGTCGCGCTGCAGCCATCGCCCTCGACCACGTCCGCGCCGACCTCAACAACATCGTGGTGCGCGCCGACGTCGGCATGATCGACGTCGCGTTCCGGCAAAAGCAGCTGCAAACCGAACGCATCGGCAAGTTGCAGCGGCAAAAAGCCATCGAACTCACCGACCTCAACCAGGCGTACGCCGACCTCAACCAGGATGACGCCCAATGACCCGCCTGCCATCGAGACTGTCATCGCATTGGACAGCGCGCGTGGCGTGCTGCGCCGCGACGTTGGCGTTGGCCCTTCCTGCCGCCGCCCAGTCGGAGGCCGCCCCGCCAGAGGCCGCCCAGCCGGCGCCCGCTGACGACAAGGGCGAAGCGGGGGCCCCTGCTGCCGAAGGGCAACCTGCGGCGACGCCGCCGGCCACCGACGACAAAAAGCCTGAGCCGCCAAAGAAACCTGAGCGGGCGCCCAATGCGGTGATGCTCGACACCGACGACAATGCCCGTCTCGAGAGCCTCTCCGACATCGTCAAACGCTACGAGCAAGAAGCCCTCGACCTCAAAGAGCAAATTCGCGAAATCGCCGAGCGCAAATACAAAGAGCGCAAAGCCAAGATTGAGAGCAACTACGCCAAGGCGTTGGCTCCCGTCATCGAAGCCGAACGGCGGCACCGCCTTGAGGCCATCGCCGCCTTTGAGCGGTTCCTCGAACGCCACCCCCACGACCGCCGCTACACCCCGGACGCCCTGTTTCGCCTCGCGGAGCTGTACTTCGAGAAGTACGACGACGAGTACCAACAGGAGATGAAGAAATACCGCGAAGCGTTCGCCGCGTGGAGCGACGCCGGCAGTGAAGGCGACCCCCCTCCCGAGCCCGAGCAGAAGTTCAACCGCACCATCGCGTTGTACCAACGGCTCATCACCGAGTTCCCCGAGTACCGCCTCGTCGACGGCGCGTACTACCTTCTCGGCTACACCCTCAAAGCCCAAGGCGAAGTCGAAGAGTCGGTCAAAATCTGGAAGACGCTGGTGCAGCGCTACCCCGACAGCCGCTTCTACCCCGAGGTGTGGTTCCGCATTGGCGACTACCACTTCGAAGAAGAGCAGTGGCCTGAGGCCATCGAGGCATTCCTCGAGGTCGTCCCCCTCAAAGACACGAACTACTACGACAAGGGGCTCTACAAGCTCGCGTGGACATACTACCTCGTCAACGACTTCGACCGCTCGGTCACACGCTTCTTCGAACTCCTCGACTTCTCGTACGCCAAACGGCTGGAGCTCGGCGAAGATGAAGGCTCCGTCCTCGAAGAAGAAGCCGTGCAATACGTCGGCATCTCGTTCTCAGACGACGGCTGGGTGCGCCCCAACGAGTTTCGCAGCCTGGCGCCCGGCCAAGCCAAAGAAGACCTCGAAGACCCCACCTACGACCCCGACTACGACGTCGATTACTTCGGCTTCGCCCGGTACTACTTCGACCAAGTCGCCGCCAAAGAAGGCAAGCGCAAGCCGTACGAACGCGATGTGCTCGCCAAGCTGGGCGACATCCTCTTCAAGCAGAGCAAAGGCCCTCAAGCCATTCAGGCGCTTGAGTACGCCATCGCCTTGGATCCGCTGCACCGCGAAGCGCCCAAGCTGCAAGACCTCATCGTGCAAGCCTACGAGCGCGACCGTCTGTTTGACGAAGCGTCTGCCGCACGGGACGTCCTCGTCGCCAAGTATTCGAAGGGCACCGATTGGTACAACAAGTGGATGCACGACAGCGATGCCCGGCGCCAAGCCGAAGACATCGCCAAAGTCAGCCTCTACAAAGCGGCCATCTACTACCACCAACAGGCCAACAAAGACTTCGAAGAGGGGCGTGAAGACGTCGCCGTCAGAAACTTCGCCGCTGCGGCCAAGGCGTACCGCGAGTACCTTGAGCGCTACCCGCACGACAAAGAGGCATACGAGCTGAGCTACTACCTCGCCGAGACGTACTTCTACTCCCTCGACTTCAAGAACGCGATTGCCGCCTACGAAGCGGTGCGCGACTCCACCGCCGGCAAGAACTACCGCGATGAGGCCGCCCTCAACGCCGTGTATGCCTACGAGAAAGTCATGGAGTCCGCCGTCGCCAATGGCGAGCTCGAGGCCGTTGACCTGTACTCCGGTGAGGTCGACGTCAAAGGCGAGGCCAAAGAGATTCCGAAGCTGCGCGTCGACTACATTGCCGCCATCGACAAGTTTTTGACCAACGGCAAGAAGAACGAAGAAGCACCTGCGTTCGCCTACCCGGCCGCCGCGCTCTACTACAAATACCAACACTTCGACGTCGCCCTGACCCGCTTCACCGACGTCATCAAGACCTGGCCGTCGCACGAAGCCGCCAAAGCTGCCGCGAACTTCATTCTCGACTACTACGTGCAGCAAAAAGACTGGGCCAAGGTCGCCGCGCTGTCGAAGCAGTTCGAAAAAGAAGTCACCGGAGGCGACGAAGACGACACCTTCAAGAAGCTGGGCTCAGGTGCTGAATTCCAGCTGGCCAAGGCCCTGCTTGAAGAAGGCGACAAGGCCATTCAAGACGGCCGCATCAGCGAAGGCATTGAGAAGCTGGAGCGCGGTGCCAACGAGTACTTGCGCCTTCTCGAAGAAGACCCCAAGCGCGACTTTGCCGACCTCATGATGTACAACGCCGCGCTCTCTCTCGAGAAAGCACGCCGTCCCGCGCGCGCCGCCGAGCTGTATGAACGGCTGTACAAAGAGTACCCCGACAGCCAATTTGCTGCGGAGGCCATGTTCCGCGTGGCGTCGAAGAGCGAGCAGGCGTTCAACTTCGACAAAGCCGTCGCCACCTACCTCGACCTCGTGAAGAAATACCCGACGGCCGAGCAGCGTGCCGACGCGCAAATCAACGCCGCCCTGGCCCTCGAGGGGCAGCAAAAGTACGACCGCGCGGCGAAAGAGCTGATCAAGTTTGCCAAACTCTTCCCCGAGCGGGACGAGGCCGCAGACGTCTATTTCCGCGCCGCCGTGGTCTACAAGAAGGTGAAGAAATCGCGCACCGAGATGAAGGTGCTCCGCGACTTCATCAAGAAGTTTGGGCGAGACAAAAAGCAGCAGCCGAAGGTCATCGAGGCCTGGTCGCGCATCGGTGAGATTCAGCTGGGCTACGCGAAGAAGGCCAAGAAGTTCAAGCAACGCAAAGCCGCCAAAAAAGCCGCCGACGACGCCTTCAAAAAAGCCGTCGCCGGATTCGCCCAGGCCAAAGACTCGCCCGCAGCAGCCTACTTTGCTGGCAAATCGGCGTTCTTCCTCGCTGAAAACGACTTCGCCGCCTACGAGAAGATGGCCATCGACGGCCGCACCGGCAAAAAGCAGGGCACCGCCCTCATCGCCAAGACCAAACGTCTGAGCGAAGTGGCCAACGTCTACAAATCGGTCATCACCACCTACCGCCAGGCCGAATGGTCGCTGGCATCGCTGTACCGCATCGGTGCCCTTTACGACGGGCTTCGCAAATCCATGCTGGATGCGCCCTGCCCCGACGACATCCGCCGCATCGATGAAATCGCCTGTGACGAATACAAAGTGGTGCTCGAAGACCAAGCCTTCGCCGTCGAAGACAAAGCCGTCGAGGCCTACCGCACCGCCTACGAGCGCGCCATTGAGCTGAAGCTCACCAACGATTGGACGAAGCGCACGCTCGAGGCGTTGAACTTGCTGCGGCCGGCGGAGTTCTCCATCGACAAAGAGCCCATGGTGCAGCCGGCGGCCCCCGGTCGCTACTCGCTGGGTCCGGTGCTTCCGGATGGCGGCGCTCCCCAGCTGAAATCGCGCACCCAACAAGAGGGCGTCAGCTCGACGACAGATGAAAAAGCCCCTGCGCCCCAACCAGAAGCCCAACCTGCTCCGCAGCCCGCACCGGCTGAGGGCGCGGCTCCTGAGGCGGGTGGTGCGGGTGCTCCTCCCGAGGGAGGCATGAAATGAGCAAGGCATTGCACACCGCCAAATCGACGTTGCTGCACGTGGTGATGGGGCTGGCCCTCGTCGTCGGCGCCTGCAGCACCACCGAAGAAAAGCCGGATCCGCAGCCCACGGCCCCTCCGCCGGCGCAAGAGCCAAGTGCTGCACCGCCTGCAGGTGAACCGGCTGCCCCGCCGCCGGCGGCCGAACCCAAGCCAGAGCCGGCCGCAGAAGAGCCCAAGCCGGCAGCCGAAGAGCCCGCAGCAGCGGAGCCTGCAGCGACCGAAGCCAAGCCTGCCGAAGCCAAAGTCGAAGACCCCAACAAAAACCCCGACGGCATCGACGACGACAATCCGCTGCCGAAAGAGGGGCAGCCGCTGCGCACAGAGTTCGACGATGTCGCCCACCAAGCGGTCACCGACCCCAAGGGCGCAGCCGCGAAGTTCGAGGCGTTGGCGAAAAAGAACGACTACTTCTACGTGGCGTGGTTCAACGCCGGAGTGTCTGCCGAACGGGGCGGTGACGACGGCGCGGCCGAGCGGCATTACAAAAAGGCTTTGGAAGTGCGTGGCGACTACGGCCCAGCCCTGGTGAACCTCTACGCGCTCTACCGCCGCCAAGGCAAAACCGCCGACGCCGACAAAGTCGTCAACGACGCCCTCAGCAAACACGGACGGCGTTCAGGGCCGCACTTGGCCGCAGCCACCCGCGGCTACCTCACCGGCGACCTCAAGGAGACCGAGAAAGAGGCGTTGGCCACCATCCGCATCGACGAGCGCACCGTCGAAGCCATGCGCCTGATGGGCTGGGTGTTTGCGCAGCAAAAACGGTACGAAACGGCCAAGTTTGCCCTCACCAATGCGCTGGTGTTGGAGCCAGGCAACGCGCTGGTGCTGTTGGACCTCGCCTTTGTGCACCTCGCGCTCGAAGACGAAAAAGCCGCCATGGACGCCCTCGGCAAGGCGGTGTTGATGCGCCCCGAAATGGCCGAAGCCCAGGAGCGGTACGGCATCTTGCTCGCCAAATTTGGCGATGGTGAGCGCGCCCACAAAGCCTTTGCCAAGGCGGCTGAGCTGCGCCCGAAGTCGGCGGTGGCCCAGCTGCATTTGGGCAATGGGCTGCGCTTGGTGAAGAAATACACAGAAGCGGAAGGCGCCTACCAAAAGGCGTTGTCGCTCGACGAGAACCTGCACTCGGCACACTTCAATCTCGGCATCATGTACATGGACAACGAGATCGAAGGCCGCGACAAGCTCGAGCAGATGGAGAAGGCCAAAGCCGAAATCGAAGTCTTCTCAGAAAAAGCGGGGCCCGACGAGGCGACGCAAGCGCGCATCGACGACTACCTCAAGACGCTCAAACGGCGCATCAAGCGCGAGAAAAAGCGTCGCAAGCGCCGTGAGGAGCGCGCCGCCATCGAAGAAGAAGAGAAAAAGAAGGCCGAAGAAGAAGCGAAGAAAAAGGCCGAAGAAGACGCCAAGAAAGCCGCCGAGGGCAAAGGCGACGCCCCGCAAGAGGGCGAAGCGCCCAAAGACGGTGCTGCCGGTGCCAATGGCGATGCCGCTGGGAACCCAGCGGGCGCCGCTCCGGTCGATGACAAGGGGGCCGAAGGCGACGCCGCCGCAGATCCACCCCCTGGCCCAGATGGCGACATCAAGTGAGACATCTTGACGACCGATTTGACGTCTTGAGACACCAATCAGGCGCAAATGTTTGCGCACAGACCGCCGACGCCCCCGTACGAAGACCCGGCCCTTTTGGGCGCCACCCGCCGCGAGGACACAGCATGCAGAACCCCACATCTCATTCGTCGCGCCTTTGTGGTGTGGTGCGCAAGCGCGGGCTGCGGTTGGCCATGGCCACCCTCGCCCTGGGTGGCCTGCTGTTGGGCATCGGCGCAGAGCAAGCCGCAGCGCAGCGCAAGCGGCTGACGCTCGACGAGCTGGTCATCGAAGGAAACATCCAAAAGCCCGAAGCGTTCTTCATCTTGCCGCGCACCAATCTCAACTTTGAAGATTTGGAGCGCAAAGAAGATTTGAAGTCGCGCATCATCAAGTCTGTGGAGAAGGCGCCGTTTTAGCCACAGCCAGCTGACGTCGACAGGCACCACCTGTCTCGGGGTCAAGCTGCCCAAGTTTTTCACGAGTTGGACTTCCCATCCACCTCGCATTCATGGAAGGGTCGGCCCCAGCGCTCGCCCGGACACTCCCCCCACTGCCGGGGCCCCACGAGGGGAAAGACAGCCGGGCCGAGTGCCCACGGAGGATAGCAAATGGCTGGTATTGCACGGTTCTTTATCGAAGGCGGCGTGTGGATGATCCCCATCGGGGTCGTCTCGTTTCTCGTCGCTGGCATTGCTGTGGAGCGGGTGATCTTCCTGTTCTTCCGCTACAACATCAACGGCACCGCCTTCATGGCGCAAATCCAAAAACTGGTGATGGCCAACAACATCGACCGCGCCATCAAACTGTGCAACGCCGCGCCCAACGCCGCGCTGCCCCGCATCGTCAAGGCCGGCCTCACCCGCGCCAACAAAGGCGAAACCGAAATCCAAAACGCCGTTGAAGAGGCCTCCCTCGAGGTCGTGCCTCTGCTGCAAAAGCGCACCGGCGCCCTGTCGGGTCTGGCCTCGCTGGCCACCCTGCTCGGCCTTCTCGGCACCGTGATGGGCCTCATCGACGCCTTCCGCGTTGTGGCCGAAGCCCCCGCCGACCAAAAGTCGGCCTTGCTCACCAAGTACATCTCCGTCGCCATGGGCACCACGGCGTTCGGTCTGATGGTGGCCATCCCCTCCATCTTCATCCACATGGGTCTGTCGGGCGTGACGAAGAAAATCGTCGACGAAATCGACATGTACTCGGTGAAGCTGGAGAACCTGCTCATCACCCGCGGCAAGAGCGGCACCGCCCAAGGCGGCTGAGCTTGCTGACCGGTGGGCGACGTACACATCGTCGTCGCCCACCTCCTCCGTCGTCGACAGGCCGCCGAGGTCATGCCCACGACGAGCGTCACGTCTTTGCACCCTGCAGACGACGCGCCCATTGAATCTTGAGCTGTTGAGCGGACCCGCACAGGAACCTGCCCATGCCATCGCAAAAGCCATCTGATCGACGTCGAGGCGGACTCGACGACCAGCTGCCCGAGCCCGACTTGGCGCCCATCATGAACCTCACGTTCATGCTGATTCTCGCCTTGCTCACCATGGCGGCCATCATGCCCATGGGCCTGATTTCAGTGCAGGCGCCCCAGATTTCGGGCGGCGGCGGCGGCGGCGCGGCGCCTGAAAAAGAGAAGAAAAAGCCGCTCAACCTCACCATCTTTGTCACCAAGAAGGGCTACAACATCGCCGCCTCTGGCGCGACGCTCACCGGTGACAACGACGACCCCAAGCGCCCCGGCCAAGCGTTGTTTCCCATCCTCGAAGAGGGCGGCGAGCGCAACTACGACGTCGGCAAACTGACGCAGCGGCTGTCGATCATCAAAAAGAGCTTTCCTCGTGAACAGAGCGTCATCATCACCGCTGACGAAGACGTGAAGTACGAGGACATCGTGAAAACCATGGATGCGGCCCGCGAGGACGCCGACGGGAACGAACTGTTTCCCGGGGTGGCCTTCTCTGCCGGCATCGTCGGCTAAGGCCGCACAGCAGCAGACGGCAACAGCAGCTACGGACGCGCAAGGAACACCATGGCCAACGCAGAGACCACAGACAAAATCGCAGACGGCAGCCAGCCGTACGCGGGCTGGCCGGAAGATGTGCAAGAGAATCTTCCGCAGAAGAAGAAGCGGCGCAAACGACGCGCCGTGGAGAAAGACCAGCCGCTGTCCATCAACTCCCTGATGGACATCGTGACCATCATTCTCGTGTACTTGCTGAAGAGCTACTCCACGAGTCCCATCGACGTGAAAGACCCAGCCATCGAGCTGCCGATTTCGTCGTCGCAAGAGACGGTCGAAGACGCCACGGTGGTGATGATCACCGGGCCGAAGACCAAGATGCCCGACCCCAACAACCCGGGCAAAGCGGTCATCGTCGACAACGTGCCCGCCATCGTCGTCGATGGCAAGAAGGTCGTCGAGCTTGACCCCGCCGCCTACCGCGTGCGCGCCGCCGACAAAGACCCCAAATCGGGTGGCTTCGTCATCTCGGCCGTGCGCGACGAACTCATCAACCGCAAGAAGGTGCAAGAAGAAACCGCCGCCCTCACCGAGCGTGACTTCACGGGCAAGGTGGTGATTCTCGCCGACCGCAACACGCCTTTTCGTGTGCTCACCGAAATCCTCGTCACCTGTGGTGAGGCGGGCTTCGGCGAGTTCAAGTTCGCCATTGTGAAGAAATCCGGCTGAGCCGGGCCACGAGGGTCGACGGCGTCACAGATCGCAGTCGGCTCTGGAACCCTCAAACGTCGCCCCGGTCGAACCATCGACCCCGACAAATCAGCCCAGTTGAACGGCGCCTGGAGAGACCATGGCCGGTAACCAGAACAACGAACCGAAGATTCTTCGCATTGGCGTCATTCAAGGCGGCAAAGTCATCGAAGAACGTCTCGTGCGCAAGCGCACCACGGCGACCTTTGGCACCGACGGAAAGAACACCTTTGTCTTTCCTGAAGCCGAAGTGCCCAAGTCGTGGCCGCTGTTCGAGGTCAAAGGCAACAACTACTTCTTGGTGTTTGGCGAAGACATGGACGGCCGGGTGTCGGTCGATTCTGCCAACGTCGACTTCGCCTCGCTGAAAAGCCAGAACCTGGCGCAAAAGCAAGGCGACAAATACCGCATGCAGCTGAACGACTCGTCGCGCGGACGGGTGCAGTTTGGCAAAGACCTCACCATTCTCTTTCACTTCGTGCCAGCGCCCCCCGTGGCCGCCAAGCCGGAGCTGCCGCTCGCCGCCAAAGGCGGGTGGGTGAAGTCCATCGAACCCATCTTCACGTCGGTGCTGGCGGGCTCCTTTGTGGTGCACGCGTTGGTGTCGATCTTGGTGTTCACCGTCGAGCAGCCGCCTCCCCCGTCGGCTGAAGACGTGAAGCGTCTCATCGCGCGGGTGACCCCGCCGAAGATTGAGACGCCGCCTCCCCCGCCGACCAACACGCCGAAGAAAGACGACGGCAAAAAGAAGTCGGGCGGCAAGAAGAAGGCGGCCGAGAAGAAAAAAGAAGACGATGGCGGCGGCAAGAAGAAGGCCGGCGGCAAAAAGAAATCGGCCGCTGACGCGGCTCGCGATGCCGCGGCCCGTCGTGCAGACGTGCGCTCCAAGGTGGCTGGCAAAGGCCTTCTCGCCATGATCGGAGCCAAAGGCGCCGGCGGCGGTGCTGAAGTGGCCAGCGTGTTCGGCGAAGGCTCCGCCATCGGCGGCGACCTCGGCAAAGCCCTCGAAGGCACCTCAGGCGTCGGCGTGGCCGGCGGCTCGGGGGGCAGCGTCACCCGTCGTGGTGGCGGCGAAGGCGGCGGTGGCGGCGGCTCCGCGGCCGGCATCGACGAAGGCAGCCTCGGCACAGGCGGCGGCGGCGCCGTCAAACGGGGCGGCAAAAAGAAAGCGAAGATCGTGGCCCGGGTGAAGGCGGCCGACATCTCGGATGTCGACGGCTCCATCGACAAAAAGGGCGTGGCGCGGATGATTCGTCGTCGTCAGCGTGCCTTCCAGGCTTGCTACGAAAACGCGCTGAAGTCGAACTCCAAGTTGAAGGGCAAGCTCGTCATGGAGTTCACCATCAACGAGCGTGGCCGCGTGTCGGACACGGCGGTGGTGAAAGACGGATTGGGCTCGCCCCAGGTGGCCAAGTGTGTGGCGTCGGCGCTCAAGCGCATGAGCTTCCCCAAGCCAGACGATGGCGAGGTCACCATCACCAACACCTTCGTCTTCCAGCCTGGCGGATGACGTCGTGACCCGCGGAGGCGGCCGGTGTGGCCTCCCTCCGCTTTGTTCTTTTTGCTGCTCGCACGTCGTGGACCAGCATTCGCACATGCATGCAGACCCGGGGAGGGGGCAGCCTTGAGAGCCAAATGGAAGGACGGGGTGTATGAGGTGTTGTCGAGCGGGGCGTTTGCCGACTGGCTCGACAATCTCGACGCTGCCCGCAACGACCGCAAGCGCGCCCGCGCCCGTCACGATGAGCTGCTGACGCAGGTCAACCTCCTCGAATTTCGCGCGGAGCTGGCCCACCGAAACGCCATCGACACGCTGGAAGAGGCGAACTTTCTCGAGGACGAGAGCGCCACCTTGGCCAATGAGGCCGCGGAGCTGGAGAACGCGTCGTTTGAGTTGGTGAGCCAGTTTGAGCTGCAGCGCGACCGCACCACCAAGAAGTGGGAAGCCCTCGGCGCCATCGACGTGATGATCGAAGAGGCCGAAGCCAAAGACGCCAACTACGAGGCGGAGCGCCTCAAGAAAAAGCGCATCAAGGTCAACGAAGAGTACGAGCGTGAAGACCGCAAAAAGCAGCAGCTTTGGAGCGAGGTCAACACCATGTGGGAGCGGTCGATCGACCGTGACCTCGCGCTGAAAGAAAAACAGCAGAAGTCCAAGCTGGTGCGCGCCGAGGCCGAGCGCCTGTTTCAAAAATACGACGGCGAAGCCCAGCAGGCGGCGGCCCTCAAGAAGGACGCCGAGAAAATGGCGGCCGACCGCGAGGCGTCGGAGCAGCGCTTTGACGGCCTCATGGAAGAGGCGCGCGAGAAGTTTTCATGCATCCTGCACAACGATTTCCTCTATTGGATTTCGCGGGAGGACAACCAGTACGTGTACTGCACGCCTCTGATTGACGACAAAGAGAACTATTCGGTTCCCTTGGATGTGGGCCAGATCTACCGCTGTCATCACTCTGCCGGCATCGATGGGCTGGAACGCATCGTCGACATCCCCAGTGCGTCCACAGAGGGCATGCCCATCGAAGACGACGCCGACGACCTCAACCAAGACTTGCCGGCCGAGGAAGCCGCCAACGACGAGGACAACGCCAGCGCTGAAGGGGACGACGCCCCCACCGACGACGACAACGAGGACGAGGCCGCCAACGGGTGAACGTTGGCGTGCTCTGCGTCGGTGTTGGACGTCCGCCTCGGCGGGCGTTTGTCATTGGAGTCGTCGGAGGCGTGACGACGTCGAGGCAGGACCGTGGCAGCGCAAAGCGCGCCGGCCTTGGCCATCGTCGCTGACGACGCCGATGACGCTGATGTCGTCGGACAGCAGGCATCATCGACCATTTGCAGGCAACCGCTGCGCAACAGAGAACGGCGTCGGTGTCACTGCAAATGGTCGTTGAAGGCAGGGCCGTGGCGGCGCAAAGCGCGCCGGCCCTAGCCGCCGTTGCCGACGACGTGATGACGTTGATGGCGTCGGTCAGCAGGCATCGTCGACCATTTGCAGTCCGCCGCTGCGCAACAGAGAACGGCGCCGGCGTCACTGCAGATGGTCGTTCAAGGCAGGGCCGTGGCGGCGCAAAGCGCGCCGGCCCTAGCCGCCGTTGCCGACGACGTGATGACGTTGATGGCGTCGGTCAGCAGGCATCGTCGACCATTTGCAGTCCGCCGCTGCGCAACAGAGAACGGCGTCGTTGTCACTGCAAATGGTCGTTCAAGGCAGGGCCGTGGCGGCGCAAAGCGCGCCGGCCCTGACTCAGCGCTTGCCGCTCTGCAGCCATTCGTCGACGAGGGAGGAGACCGAGCGGGCGGCGCTGAGTTCGCCGCCGAGGCCGAAGAGGGGGACGAGGTCGCGTCCGGCTCGGGCCATGTTGGCGAAACTGCTGCGGGGGCGGATGCCGCCGAGGACGTGGGCCGGGCCGTCGTCGTGTTGGGCGTACACCGGCGCAATCGACTGGGCGTCGGCGTGCTCGACGGCGTCGCGGGCGATGGGCTTGGCGAAGGGAAACAGCTGCTCGAGACGGCGTTCGACGTCTGCGGCCGATGCGCCACGGGCCGAAGCGACAATGCCCACCACGTCGTCGGCGCGGTCGTCTTTGCCCTTTTGAAAGGCCGCTGCGGTTTGCGGCGTGCGCAACACGGCCACCAAGACGGCAGCCTCGCCGTCGACAGACGGCAGCAGCACCATGCGCTCGCCCGCGCCTTCGGGGAGCATCGACGTTGGCAACACCCAGCGCACGACGACGGCGGCGTCGCGGGCCTGCACCACTTGCTGCCGCTTGCGCTCTTTGTCGGTGACGCGTCCGCCCGCGATGCGGTCGACGAGCGAGCGGGTGCAGGTGGCATCGATGACGGCCTTGGCGGCGTATTGTTTGGCGCCCGATGCGAGCTTGGCGTCGACTTGGGAGAGCTTCTTGCCAGAGGCGGAGACGCCCGACACCGTGCCCTTGTGCACCTCGCCGCCGTGGCCCTCGATGACGCGGATGAACATGGTGCGCAGGGCGTGGCGTGGGCCGAGCCCGGCCGCGCAATCGCCCAAGGTGCCACGGTGCAAGCGCGCCAGCGCGAGGAGGTCGGCAACGCCGCCGGTCTGCTTGTCGTCGAGATGCTGCAGGAAGGGGCCGAGGTGGGAGATGGCAGCGGCGAGACCGGTGTCGTCGAGCTTTTTGCGGAAGGTCTGGACCTCGACGTCGGCAGGGTCGTCGTGGCCGGCTTCGAGGAGGCTTTCGACGCGCTTCTTTTCTTTGCGGCGGGCGAAGAATCCGTCTTCATGCAGGCGGGTGGCCTCCGACAGGTAGCGCACGGTGACGTCGTAGGAGAGGGCCTCGAGGGCTTGTTGCGTGGCGGCCGCCTTGTCGTCGCCAAAGACGCGTTTGAGCTCGACGTTGCGGGCGGCTTCGTCAACGAACAACGTCATGCGCACGTCGGGATCGTCGACGAGGGTGACGCCGACGGGCTCTTGCAGCAACCGTTTGGCGTCTTGGCGAAGGCCGAGGGCGTCGATGATTTCGACGGCAGGGCCTTCTTTTGGCAACCGCCACAGGCACGGTGCGGTGGGCAGCATGACGTCGCCAAGGGCGGCGATGTCGTGGGTTTCGTCGTCGTCGATGACGATGACTTTGTGCCGGGCATGCGCCAAGAGGGCAGCGGCCGCCAGACCACAAAGTTCGGTGCCCACCACCACGACGTCGGCATGCAGAAGGCTCATGTGTCGCTCCACAAAGAGAGAGGGTCGACGTCGTCGTCGAGGGCCGCGAGTTCTTCTTCGTTGTGCACACAGACGCCTTGGCGTTGCAACGCGGCGACGGTGACGCCGACACCAGGTTGCACGTCGGGGTCGACGTCGAGCGCGGCACGTTGGTGCACCTGTCGGCATCCACAGCTGGGGCTGCGGGCTTTGAGCAAGGCCATGTCGACGTCGTGGCGTTGGGCCAACCGCACGGCCTCTTCGGCGCCAGCGATGAAGGCAGCGGTGACGTCCGTGCCTTCGGCGACGGCTTGCACTGTCGCGCGCCCGTCGAGGACGTCTTCGCCATCGCCGCCCACAAAACAGGCGGCGGGCCTGGGGGTGGGGAGTCCGCCCGCTTCTTCGGGGCAGACGACCACCCACTCCACGACGTCGTCGAGCACGCGCAGGGCGTGTTGCGCCGGCGCCTTGGCTGCGTCGCCGTCGTACCGACAGCTGCGGCCCATCAAACAGCCGCTCACCAGCATCTTGGGCTTCGCCGATGCGGTGGACGTCTCAGGGCTGGAGGCAGATTCGGCCATGTCGTCGTTGTAGGGCCAACGGCGTCGAGACGGAAGTGTCGTCGTGCAGTTTCTCGGCAACGGACTGCCCTCCCCGCAAAAACACGAGCCACAGCTGCGGATGCCGGGTAGGATTGCCGCATGAAGATGCACTCTCTGTCCCCATCCTCGATGTTGTCGCCCTCGATGTTGTCTGTGTCGTGTCTGCTGATGTCGCTGGCACTCGTCGCAGGCTGCCCTGAGCCCACCGGCACGGTGGAGCCCGAACCGTCGGCCGACGGCGGCGATGCCCCAGGGCCCGGTGCCGGCCCCGGCGTCGTCGTCGACTTGGGGTGCAGCTCGGACGCCAACTGCGACGCAGGGCAGATTTGCGACCTCGCAGAAGGCGTGTGCGTCGACGGATACGACTGCAGTGGCAACCCCGGCCTCTGTGAGTTCTGTGGCGAGGCTGGATTCGACTGTGGCTTCGGCGGCCCTGCCTATTGCGACACAGACGCTGGCACCTGCCGCCGCAGCAAAGCCACCTGCGACACCTGCGCCAACGACGCGGAGTGCGGCAGCAACGCCAACTTCGACAACAAGTGCATCGACGGCTTTTGTGCCGACGGATGCGGCGCTTGCCCCGCGGGCTTCGCCTGCCAAGGCGGCGGCTGCGTGCCCGTCGAACAGGCCGGCAGCTGCGAAGGCGCCATCACCTGCCGCGACGGTGAGACCTGCCCTGACGGTCAGCGGTGCTCCGACCTCGGCGTGTGTTTGAACATCTGCTCCGACGACACCGAGTGTGGCCCCGGCGAAATCTGCTCCCAAGATCCTGGCCCCCTCCTCGGCATTTGCATCAGCGGATGCCCGCCGCGCGAGACGTTGATGTCGAACGGCGAGACCCTCATCTGCCACGCCAACGGCCGCTTCGGAAGCCAGTGCGCCGACAACAGCGGCTGCCCGTCGGGCTTGGAGTGCGAAACCGACATTGGCTACTGCGCGAGCCCAGGCTGCCAGTCCAGCGCCGACTGCCCCCTGCCCCGCACCTATTGCAACGTCGCCACCGGCGAATGCGTCGACGGCTGCGAGACCGAAGACGACTGTGGTGCCTTTGAGTTGTGCGAAGAGAACACCTGCGTGAAGCAAGGCTGCCGTGGCAAAGACGTGAGCTGTGGGCTCGGTGAATGGTGCTGTGGCCACGAGTTCTACGACGACCCCAGCACCTGCCCGACGGGTGTTGAAGAGGGCAGCTGTTTCTTGACCCCCGACCCTTGGTGCCGCACCTGTGAAGACGACGACGACTGCGCAGACATCGACCGCCTGGGCTACGCGTCGCACTGCTATGAACTGCAGCAAGAAGACGAAAACGGCGAGACGGTGTCGCTCGGCAAGTTCTGCTCGGTGGGCTGCAACAACAACGTGGACTGCCCGCGCGGCCTGCAGTGCGCGATGGACATCCCCACGCCCACCGAAGGCGAAACCACCAACGGCTGCCTCAGTGCGTTGTGCGCGCCCATCGCCGAAGCGCGCTGAGCTCGCGCCTGGGTGACGATGTGAAAACGCCGGCAGCAATGCCGGCGTTTGTCGTCGTGAAGGTTGAGCGGACGCTTCGCTACAGCGTGGGAAGCCGGGTGCCGTCGGGCAGCAGTTCTTTGTCGGGCATGGTGCCCGACTGCAGCGTTTTGTAGCGCTCGCACTCGGTGAAACGGTGGTGGCAGTATTCGTGCTGCAGCACCCGCAAGATGGTTTGCGTGGTGAACAACGGGAACATCGGACAGCGGTCGACGTTGGGGCAGCTCTCGCGCTCGGCCGTGGAAGTGGACATGGTGGTTTGCTCCGGCTGGCGGCGTGGCACGCGCCGCGGGTGGGCCCCCTGCGGCAACGCCGCACCGGCAACATCTCAGATGGAACCGCGTTTCACCATCCGTCTCACAATGTCCTTTTCCGTTCTTGACCACCTGTCGGAATGTGCACAGGTCCGCGGCCAAAAACCGTCAATTCCTGCCAGCGATGGCGCCATAGACGACGAGGCTGCAGGGCTCAGGCTTCGAAGAAGGTGGGTTGCTGTCGGGCCAGCGGCGGCGACGCCCCCAAACGTTCTTCGCGTCCGTCGGCCGTGGCCACCACGTCGACGCGCACCACGTCGCGGTCGGGCACGGTGCAGCAGAAGAGTTGCACGTTGGCGTGGACGTCGCGCCAGCCGTCGTCGAGGTCGATGCGAATGTCGTCGTCGAGAAGCTGCAGTTCGGCGCGCTCGACGTCGGGCCGAAGAGCAACCAAGAAGTCGTGGCCGTCGTCATGCACGCGGTGCAAGACCCGACGGATGAGGGGAGCGGCGCGGTGCATGGCGCCGCCGTCTTCAGAGGCGCCGACCTCTTCGGCGGTGTCGGCGTCGAGCGAGAGCAGCGACATGCCGTGGGTGAAGTGCCCGCCGGGGAAGGCGGTTTCGCGGCGGTTGCCCGGCAGACGTTTTTCGATGGGCCGTTTCAACGCCGGAAAGTCTTTGGCGTCGAGGCCAGCGGCCAAGACGGCGGCGGTGAGGTGCCCGCGGAACAAGGCGTCGAAGTGTTCGCGGTCGATGGTGGAGAACTCGGGGCCGTACCACCAGAACCAGTCGCTGCCCTCAGCGGCCATGAGGTGGGTGCGCACCCGGGATTCGCGGTCGTCGTCGAGGGCGCCCATGTCGATGCGCTGTTTGACGTGATGCAACATGGCCCAGGCTTCGCGGTCTTCTTCGTCGCCGGCCCAGATGTCGAAGGAGGCGTGGATCCAACTGCCGGTGGCCAAGCGGGCGAGCGGCTTGCTCTGGGCCTGGACCTCGGCGGGGTGCACCCAACGGACGGCGTGCTTGTGGTTGGCGATGGCGCGGAGGTGGTCGCGTCCGGCCATGGGGTACTGCTCAAAGGGGTTCTCGCCGTCGAGGATGATGGCGCAGACCCCAGCTCCGGACTCTTCTTTGTGCTTCAGGCTGCCCAAGAAGGCGTCGGCGGCGTCGGTGGGGGACATGTCGCGGTAGACGAACCCCCAGTCGTCGCTGAGGCGGCGGTCGCGAAACAACAGCTTCAGGCCGCTGTCGTCATGTTGGTAGGGATGCCAGTGGGCGTGCTGCGGCTGGGCGACGCCGTCGATGGACTTGCGCAACAGCTCCTCGTCGGAGGCGACGACCTCGACGCCAGCGTCGGCAAACAGAGGGAGCACTTCTTCGGAGAGGGAGCCCTCCCCTGGCCACATGGCGCGGGGACGGGTGCCGAACACCTGCTCGAACCGCTGGCATCCCTGCTCGACGTGCAGGGCCGCTGTTTGCGGACTTTTGTAGTCGATGGGTTTTTGCACTGTGGTGCAGCGGGCGGCGCTTTGGCCGTCGTACACCAGCGGCAAGATGGGATGAAAATAAGGCGTGCACGACAAGTGCAACACGCCTTCATCGCAGGCGTTGCGCATGCGGGGCAACACCCATGCGCACGTCGACGACGACAACCCCAGCAGGTAGTGCGCATCGGCGACGTCGTAGTTGCGCTGCCGTTTGAACAGCTCTTCAACGCGCGGGTCGCGGCCGACGGTGAAGCCCACCCACGACAGATGAAAGAGCACGATGGCGTCGACGGCCTCTTGTTTCGACGGTGGCTCCCCCCGCGCGGCCTTTTGCCGGAGCGGCTCGAAATGCGGCAGGGGCAGCAGCGGCTTCGGCGTGGGCACGGCGTGCAAGAAGAAGGCGTCGACTTGAGCGCGGTCGTCTCCGTCGAGAAACCGCCTGGCGGTTTTCAGGTGGCGGTCTTCGTTTTTGCCCTGCCCGAGGTCTTGCAGTTGGTCCATCAGCGACGGCACCAGGTTCAGGGTCATGCCGCACAGCCCGTCTTCTTGGGCGACGGTGACGAGGTCGGTGTACGCCCGCAGGGCATGCATGCGCACCCAAGGCAGACGGGCCTCGTCGAGGAGGGGGTCACGGTAGTCGGGCTGATGCAGGTGCCACCAAAGTACGCTTTCCATGGCGCAGTCATACAGCGGTGGCGACGTGAGTTCTATGGCGGACTTGGCATTCAGACGCTGCCTGCATAGCCTTCAGGCATGTCGCCGACTGAAGAAGAACACCCCGCTGGCACCGACGACGCCGAGGCCGGAGCCGACGGCACCGACGAGGCACAGGCGCCTGCCTTTGAAGACCAAGACCCCACCGGCGAGTTCGACTTGCGGCAATACGGCGAAGAGGCCGCCGCCGAACGCGCTCAGCAACGCGGCAGCCTCACCGTGCGCCGCAGTGCGGGCAACGAAGTCGACGTCGTCATCGACCGGCCCGAGATGGTCATCGGCCGCGACACCGCTTGTGACATCGTGCTCACCGACCCTTCTGTGTCACGACGTCACGCCGTGGTGCGCCGCCAAGACGCCGGGCACTTCGAGGTGCGCGACCTCGGCTCGCGCAACGGCACCCTCGTCGGTGGGCTCCCTGTCGAACAAATGTTGCTGTTGAACGGCGACAAGTTCAGCGTCGGCAACGTGCGCCTGACGCTGAACGTCCTCGCCGGCTGATGTCGCGACTTGAGCCAGTGCGGCTCCATCGGTGACGACGAGGTCGATTCGACTTGCGCAGTCGTCTTGCAGTCGGCATTTGTTTCACAATGCTTGGTTCGTCTCCGCTGCACCTCATCGACGTCGACGACGTCGCCGATCTCAAAGACCTCCTCGACAAACAGCCGCAGGAGCTGGCCGCCGCTCTTGGCGGGCCCACCTTGGTGCACCTGAGGGGCCAGCGCGACGATGCCCTCGTGGTCAGCAGCCTCCTGCACGGCAATGAGCCGGCTGGATGGCGGGCGATGACAGGGCTGTTGCATGAGCTGCTGCGCAGCGGACGTCCTGTCGGCCGGGATGTGCTGTGGTTCATCGGCAACGTCGACGCCGCCGCAAAAGGCGCGCGCCGGTTGCACCACCAGTTGGACTTCAACCGCATCTGGTCAGGGCTGGGCGACACGGAGGTCGAGCACATCGCGCAAGACGTTCTCGCACGGTTTGCGGCGCAGCCGACGTTCGCCACCGTCGACATTCACAACACCACGGGGCGCAATCCGCCCTACGCATGTGTGACGTCGATGACGGGCGGTCACTTGGAGTTGGCCCGCAAGTTTTCCGACATCTGCGTCTTCGCCGACCAGCAGATGGGGCGGTTCACCGAGGCTTGCTCCAAGTTGGGGTCGTCCATCACCATCGAATGCGGCACGCCCGACCACCTCGAAGGCAGCTTGCGCGCACAATCGCTGTTGACGCAGTTGCTCGACGCTGACGCGGCCGCCCGCCTCGACGACCACGGCGCCGACATGGTGCTGTACGAGAGCTTTGCCACCGTGACCATCGACGACGATGTCAGCGTTGGCTTCGACAAAGCCGTCGACACCGACGTGCGGTTCACCCCCGACCTCGACGCGTCGAACTTCGCCCGCATCGCAGCCGGCACGCCTTTGGGCCGCATCAACAGCCACGGCTGGAACGGCCTGCGGGTGCGCTCGGCCGGGCAAGAAGTGCAGCGCGACGACGTCTTTGTCGTCGACGACGGCGTGCTCAAGGCCAAGGTCGACTTGGTGCCGCAGATGCTGACGCCAGACCCGGTGATCATCCACCAAGACTGCTTGTGTTATTTGCTGGCGCCGCTGTCGCGATGACGACGAGTCCGCCGGAGGCGTGGCTTCGCCTGCCTCTCGACGAGCCTTAAACGTCCATTTGCAGTGGATGACGGCGCTGCCGATTGCTGACATTCACCCAACTGCAATGGTCGACGATGCCTGTTTCGCATCCTCATCGACGTCATCGCGTCGCTGTTCAAGACGGGTTTGGGATGCGGACCACTAAGGCTTCACCGTCAACGACGTCTCTCCCAAGTATTGGCCGGCCTCGGTGACGACGCTGCATGTCCACGTGCCGCTGGGGTCGGGCGTCAGGCGCTTTTTGCGAGAGTTGGTGCGGTAGCCCGCTTTGTTGCCGCCTTTGATGTCGAGTTCGATGCGGTCGCGCACATGGCCGTTGCGCGTCCACACGTGAAAGAGCTTCTCGTGCACGCCGCGTGGCGCGCTGATCCACGTCACGCAGTTCAACTCTGCTGGCGTGTAGAGGATCTCTTCTTGCTGCGGCTTCTTTTGCTTCGAAAACGACGTCGCCAACTGAGCGTGCACCATCTTCAACGGCGCAGGCGGAATCACCGGCGCCGAAAAGTTCACAATGATGATGGGAAAGGCCAACGCCGCCAACGTCGCCATAAACTGGGTGCGGGCCGCCTTGCCTTGAGGGCCCTCCAGCTTCATGGCGTCGAGAGAGAGCCCAAACACATCCCATTGCAGCTTCTTCAGGCCGCTGACGTGGCCTTTTGAAGGATGCTCGTCGCGCGGGATGCTCACCCAGCCCTGCAACGGGACGCCGAGACCCGCGACGAGCGCCGAGACAAACAGCGACGTCTGGTTGGCGAACCCCATGACGGGAATGACGACGTTGAGGCCGGCAAAGATGGCCAGCGACTGCAAGATGAAACGCAGTCCGCTGTTCTTCATGAAGCGTTCGTAGATCGGATCCCACATGGTGATGGCGGCGGCGGCCAGCAGCACGACGACGAAGGTGACGTGGGTGGGCCGCCAGCGCATGGCGCCGACATAGAACGGAATGGAGAAAAACAAGCATTGCTGCATCAGGCTTTGGGTGACGACGAGCGAGAGCACTGCCGCCGCCTTCACCAGCAGTCGTTTTTTGCCTTCGTATTTGTCGGGATCCAGCTGGCTCAACAGACCAAAGCCGATGATGGCGCCCCACCCGAGGACGGCGGCGGTGACCACCATCCACGCCGACTTGGGGCTGCGGTCCATGATGAGCGCGGAGATGATGGCGATGAGCAGTGAGCCCCACGGCAGCACCTTCAGAGCCTTCTCGACGAGGATCGACGTCGGAGACGCCTCTTCTTCTTCGCTGCCGCTTTCGTCTTCGCTGCCGTTGTCGACTTCGCTGCCCTCTTCGACATCGCCGTCGTTCTCAATGGCGTCGGACCGGGCCGTGTCGTCTGCCGCGGCCGACGGCATCGTGTCGGCGTCGTGTGCCTCGGCGTCGTCGTGTGCGTTGGCGTCGTGGATGTGCTCTTCTTTGCTCATGGCCCGCTCTCCCAAGCCTGTCGACGACGCTGTCGTGCCTGCAGGCACCACCAACGCCCCTCTGTCGCAACCGCATGCCGCGGCCGTGCATTCCGCTCGCGTGGTGGATGCCGTCGGAGGGTCTCCAACTCCACCGTCGTCGTCAAGCGACAGCTGGATGGCCGCACGCCACCCCCGACGACGGTGGCTTCTGGCCGGCGCTGTCCAGGCGCTGGGATGGGCACTGCCGGCTTGGGGGGCGTCGTCTGCTGCGCCGGTGCGGCTGCGCAAGATCCGCCACACCGGTTTTCTCCTGCAGATGGGCGCAGACCGCGTCGCCGTCGACCCGTGGGTGTCGCGGCTGCCGGGCGAAGGTGTGTGGTCGACGGCGGCGCCACCGCGGGTGGGGGCCAACGCCGTGGGCGACATCGACTTGCTGTGCCTCACCGGCGGCGGCGCCCCGCAGGTGGACGGTGCCGTGTTGCAGCACCTGCGGCACAAACCGCGGGTGGCCTGCTTGGTGCCCGACGACGACGTCGCCAAGCGGCTGCGCCAATGGGGGTTTCGCAAAGTGCGCGTGGTGCAAGCTGGCGACGTGGTGCGCGTGCGCTCCCTCGACGTCACCGTCTCGCCCGGGGGGCGTCGCTTCACCCGAACGCAGGTCGGCTTTCACTTTGCGCCACGACGTCAAGACCGCAGCCCGCCCGGCCTGCAGGTGTGGCACATGGGCGCTCCCACGTCATTTGACGACGACAACGCCGTCGCCACCTTCGCACGCAAGCACCGAGCCGACCTGGTGCTGGCGCACATGAGTGAATTCGGCCGCGGCAGCTGGACGCAAACCCTCCCACCCGACGACGCCCTCCTGCTGGCGCGCGCCGCGCGGGCCCGGTGGGTCGTGCCGCAAGGGGATGCCCTGTCTCCCACGTGGACGTCGTCGTGGCTGCTGCCCTCCCCGCCGTCGTCGGCCGCCCTTGTGGCCGACCTCGCCCCTCTTCGAGTCGTGAACCTCGACGACAGTGGATGGGTGCAGTTTTCGCTGCCGGCCCCCTCTCGCTGACCTCGGCGCGTCCGTGCTGGCGCAGTCCACGACACCGCGCTGAAGCAGACCGGCGGCTTTTTCGGCGTTTGCGGGTGTGCGTGGTATCCCTCGGCTCTGCACACCACAGCATTGGATGGGGCATGAGCGACAAGGTCCGCAAACTCAAAGAACGCGCTGCGCGGTTCATCGCCAAAGGCAAACTCGACGATGCGCTCGCCGAGTACCTGAAGTGTGTGAAGCTCGACCCGCGCGACCTGTCGGTGCGGCAAAAACTGGCCGAGACCTATGCCCGCCTGGGCAAACGCCACGAGGCCATCCGCGAATACCAAAGTGTTGCCGGCGCCTACGCCGCCGACGGCCTGCTGCTGAAGGCCATCGCCATCAGCAAAGTCATCCTCAACATCGACCCCTCCCACACCGAAACGCAGACGGCCCTCGCCGAGCTCTACGCCCAAAAACGCGGCGACTTCGGCGGCGGACAGCAGCAAAAGAATGTCCAACTGCCCGCCGCCATGAACGCCGCCCGCGGCCGTCGCGTGTCGAATGCCGCGCCGAGCACTGGCGCCATGAGCCGCAACGACGTGCTCGCCGCCCTCAACCAAGTGCGCAAGCAGCCCGCCGGTGGCGCCGCGCCTGCCGCCCCGGCGACGGCACAGGTCGCCGACGATCAAGTCATCGAGGTCACCGACGACAGTGGCATCGAAGTGCTCAGCGTCGAGAGCGACGCTCCCGTCGTGCAAGGCGCACGGGTGCAAACCAACATTGGCGACGTCATTCACATGGTGTCGTCCTCTGAAGGCACGCCTGTTCCTGAGGTGCCTGCCGACGCCGTCGAGGCGGTCGACCTCGATTTCGACGTCGACGCGGCCGAAGCCGTCGACGACGTCATGCCGCCGTCTGCAGGGCGCGAGCCCGAGCTGCTTGAGGTGCAGGGCCAAGCCATCGGCGCCGACCACGACGAGTTGCCGCCCGACGAGTTTCTCCTCGACGACGACGACGAAGACGGCGAAGTGTTCGAGCTCGAAGAAGCAGCCGAAGTGCGCGCGGATGAGCTGCCGCCGATCCCGCTGTTTTCAGACCTGCCCAAAGAGGCCTTCATCGTGCTCACCGAGCGCATGGGCTTCGAACAGCTGGACGCCGAGCAGACGCTGTTTCACGAGGGCGAGGCGGGCAACTCGATGTTCATCATCATCCAGGGCCGCGTGAAGATCGCCCGGCCCGACGCCAATGGCGACGAGGTGGTGCTGGCCGAGCTCACCGACGGCGCTTTCTTTGGCGAGATGAGTTTGTTGGCAGACGCCCCCCGCTCCGCCAGCGTCTCGGCCGTGGAGCCGACAATGCTCTTCGAGATCGACAAAGGTCTCCTCGAGGAGATCACCTCGGCGTACCCCACCGTGGCGCAGGTCATGAAGCGGTTTCACAAGAACCGCCTGCTCACCAACCTGCTGCGCACGTCGCCCATCTTTGCGCCGTTCTCGGCGTCCGACAAAAAGAGCCTCATCGAGAAGTTCAAGAGCCGCAATGTGCAGCCAGGGCAGCTGCTGCTCACCAAAGACAAGCCCGGCGATGGCCTCTACGTGTTGCTCAACGGGCGCTGCGAAGTGCTCACCAGCGACGACCAAGGCCGCGACATGGTGTTGGCCGAGCTGAAAGACGGGGACGTCTTTGGCGAGATGAGTTTGCTCTTTGAGCAGTACGCCACCGCCAGCGTCAGGGCGGTGTCGCCGACCATCGTGCTGCGTCTGCCGAAGAAGAACTTCCAAGAGCTCATCATGACGCATCCTCAGATTCTGGAGACGCTGTCGACGCTGTCGGACTCGCGGCTGCAATACAACAAAGAGCTGATGGGCCAATGACGACGACGACGACGCCCGACACACATGTGGTCGTCGTTGTTCCAGGCTTCATTCAAGGCGCAGCTGCCGTCGACCTCAAAACGCGGTCGCTGCTGCAGCACCTCGACGACGCTGGCCTCACCCCGGTGTTGGCGCCGTTGCCTGGCCGAGGGGCCCCTCCAGGCGCTGGCGACGCGCGGTTTCATGACTACGTGGTGCTCGTCGACGACGTCGTGCATCACCACCAGCGAGCGGGGCATCGCGTCTCCGTCATCGGCCACAGCCTGGGCGGGCTCATCGCCAGCGCGCTCCCCATCGCCACCCAGCTGCAGCTGCACCGACGGGTGGTGGTGGCATCGCCGTTGTTGCCAAGTGTGACGACGCCGCTGGCCCGCGTCGTCGACCCTTTGTTGTTGCCGTTGGCCAACGGGTTGCACCGAGCAGGGGTGCCCTTCCCGGGTGCGTTGTTCGGGCAGGCCTTTCACCTCGCCCGCCGGGGGATGAACCTGCCATGGATGCGCCATCCGCTGCAGGTGTGGGCGCCGGGCGCCTTCGACGACGACGAGTGGCGAGACGTGCTGCAAGAGGGATTCGTGCGCGACAGCTTTGGTGTGCTGGCCGACCTCCTGCACCTCAAACACAGCGACGGCCGTCGCACCTTGGGCCTCGACGTCGACGAGCGGCTCACCTTTGCCGGTGCGCCGCCGACGCTGGTCATCGCAGGCGACCTCGACGGCATCGCGCCCCAAGCCAGCGTCGAACAACTCTTTCACCGCCTCGGCAGCCACGACAAAGAGTTCGTCGTCGCTGGCAAGCAGACGGCCGGTGTTCGCTTCGGTCACGTCGACTTGCTCATCGGACGGCACGCCCCCGCCTTCGTTTGGCCGCGCCTGCTCCGCTTTCTCGTCGACGACCGCCGTGGGTCGCGCTGACGCACTTCGCGGCAGACGTCGGCGCCGATCGGGCGTACACTTGATGGATGTCGAACACGCTCTCTCTTCGTCGGTGGCTTCTGCCTTCTTTGTTGCTGTGCACAGCGTCGTGCACGACGTGTGATGCGCCTTCGCCGGGCGATGCCGGCGTCGACGCTGGGCAAGACGACCTGCCGCTGGATGTCCGCCTGGGCGACGGCGAAGTGCGCTGCGGCGTCATCACGCAAGAGAGCGAACTCATCGGAGGCGACGGCGCCTACGGACAGGTGGGCGACTACAAATGCCTCAACCGAGACATCCAGTTCATCGTGCAAGGCTCTGACAACCCCGTCGGCATCGCCGCTGGAGGCGGCACCCTCATCGACGTCGACTTGGTGCGTCCTGAAGGAGAGCCCGGACAAGACACCTTTCGGGAGTGGGTCGTCGCCGTCGGAGCCAACGAGGTCGACGTCGATCACATTGAGATCCTCGACGACGGACGCAGCGGTGGGCAGGCCATCCTCCGTGTCGAAGGCACGCCGGCTCCGTTGTCGGTGGCTCCGCAGGTGGCGCTGTTGGCCCAAGACGTCATCGGCCGGGTGCGCACCGACTACGTGTTGCACGCCGACTCCACCGCCATCGAAATCCGCACCACGTTTTTGAACGAAGGCGACGACCAAGTCTTCAACCTGCTGTTCGCCGACGCCATCGCCATCGGTGCGGCGTCGCCGACGTTGAACACCCAATCGGGCTTTGCCTACGCCGAAGCCTTCGCCGAGGTGCCGTTCGCCTCGACGGGCGGCACCGGCGACGTGTCGTATGCCTTCACCTGCTCCGCCGGCAACGACATGACGCTGCCCTTCGACGCCATCGGGGTGAAGGTCACCATCTGCAGCGACGACAGCATCATCGTGCAAGAAGGCAGCGACACCCGGTGGCTGTTTGTCGGCGACGGCGACATCGCCTCCGTCGCTGAGCAGGCATGGGCGCTGCACGGCACCGACCTCGTCACCCTCTCGGGATCGGTGTCGACATCGACGGGTGCGGCCGCCGGCGACGCCTCAGTTGTGGTGCTGCAGGGTGAAGGCGACGCCCGCCACGCCATCTCACAGGCGTTCGTCGACGACGACGGACGCTTCAGCCTGGCGGTGCCAGCCGGCGACTACGAAGTCGTCGCCCACATGTTTCGTGGCGCACGCGCCCCGGCCGTCAACGTCACTGCCACCGCCGACACCGACGTCGGAGCGCTGGTGCTCTCTGAAGTCGGGAGCGTCGAAGTCACCACCGACTTCACCTCTCTCGACATGCAGCCGCTCGATGCCCTGCCCGCCAAGCTGATGTTGGTGCCGACAGACCAAGCGGCCCTCGTCGACGAAGACCTCGGCGAATGGTCGCGGTCGGGCAGCCAACACGTGTCGGTCTCGGCCGATGGGTCGTTCGTCGTCGACGGCATCCCCGTCGGCGCGTACCGGCTGTACGTGTCTCGTGGTTTCGAGTTCACGCGCCACGAAGAAGACGTCGTCGTCACCGCTGGGGGTACTGTGCAAGTCGATGCACACTTGCACCATGTGCTCGACACCGGTGGCCTCGTCGCCACAGAGTTTCACCAACACTCTTTGGGCAGCCTCGACGCGGATGTGCCCACCTCCGTTCGCGTCCTTGAAAACGCCGCTGAAGGCGTGGAATTCGCGTCGTCCACCGAGCACGACAACGTGGTCGACTTTCGCCCCTTCGTCGAGCACTGGGGCATCGAACACGCCCTCACCGTCGTCGCCGGCAGCGAGGTCAGCTACCAAGGCATCGGGCACTTCAACGTGTACCCCTACGACCTCGACAACGTCGACCCCAAAGACGTGAGTGGCGTCGACGTGTGGTGGCAAAAGAACGTCGTCGACCTCTTCGCCGACGTGCGCGTCATGGCGGGCGACCCCATCGTGCAGATCAACCACCCGCGCGACGGCACCGCCGCCCTCTTCGCCGCCATGCGCCTCGACCCCAGCAACGCCACCCGCGTGGTGCGCGATGCACCGTCGCTGCCGACGTTGCCCAGCGACGTGTATGAAGCCTGGCCCACCGACTTTGAAGCCATCGAGGTCAACCGCGAAGTCGGCCAACCCGAGCAGTTCCACGCCGACTACGACGCCACGCTCAGCGACAACGCCGTGCGCGCCCCCGAAGACATCGCCGTGCTGCACGACTACTTCGCACTGCTGGGCGCCGGCATGCACGTCGCAGCCATGGGCAACAGCGACAGCCACCATCCGTTTGGCGGCATCGGCTCACCGCGCAGCTTCGTGGCCGTCGACGACGACACCAGCTTTCCGCTGTCGGTCGACGCCGTGCGCGACGGCATTCGGGAGCAACACGTGTTTGTGGGCGACGGCTGCCTTCTGGAGCTGCTCGTCGACGGCGGTCGACGCTCGGGCGTCGGCGATGCCCTCAGCGTCGACGACGTCGCCAACCTCCAGGTGCGCCTGCAGGCGCCGCCCTACGTCGGCATGGAGCACGTTGAGCTCTACATCAACGGACGCGCCCAGCCTCTCGTCGTGCAAGACGGTGCGCTCGTGGTCGACGACGGAGGCGACTTGCGTGCCGCCGTCGACACCCTCGCCGACAACGATGTGGTGCAAGCCGCAGCTGCCCTCGACCTTGGCGCCATCACCGACGACACCGTGCTGCTCGTCGTCGCCCGCGGCGACAGCGGCGCACAGCCGACGGGCTCCGGCGATGCCCTGTGCTACTCGGCACCGGTGTACATCGACGTCGACAACAACGGTTGGACGGGTTGGCACGCCGCCACGCAGACCCTGCTGCCGTAGGCGCCGTCAGGCGTTCAACGCGAACGTCAAGAACGTCGACCACTGGTGGTACCCCGTCTCTTGGCCGTCGTAGGCGATGGCGAGCTTGATGTTCACCAACGCTTCGCGGGCACGCCCCTCGTCGTAGAGGTCCATCGCCGACAAGTACAAGTCGTGGGCGCGCAACACCTGGCCTCCTTCACGAGGACGCGGGATGCGAGGCGGCTCCTTGGGCGACACGCTCACCGAGAAGCTCAGCTCTTCTTCTTCGGCCTCCTCGCTCAGCGACGACTGCAACGCCGCCAAGTGCGACAGGCTCTCTGACAGCGACAACGTCAGCGTGCGCTCGCGCGGGCCAGAGCCTTCTTCAAGCGGCTCGTCGCTGGGCAGCGCAGGCGCAAACCCACTGATGCTGATGGCGTTGCCCATGTCGTGCTCGCCGGTGGCGTCGGCGCGGTCCAGCGTCGCAGGGTTGGTCACCGGCGGCGCCATCCACGTCGTCGACGACGAACTCGTCAGCGCCTCTTCGATGGCGTCGGCGATTTCGCGCGCACCGGTTTTGGCGAGGTGGTCGCGCGCAAAGTCCGACAACGTCATCAACGGCGCACCAGGCTCGAGTTCAACGCCCACCAAAGACGGACGCCCTTTGTCGTCGAGCGACCAGTGACACGTGGGCGTGCCCACCGCCACCGGCAGTTCGTCGTCGTCGTAGAGGTTGGCCAGGTCAGCAGCGCGCGCGAAGGGGTCGTCTGCCGCCAACAACGCGGGGCTGTCGTGGTCAGGGAGGTTGGGCAGCGCTTCAATCGTCGACAACCGCAAGGTGGGATCGTCGTCGGGCTTGCGCACCATCCCCTTGTAGGGGTGCGGCCCGCTCTCTTCGTGCACAAAGGGGTCTTCATTGCGCTTCAACGCTGGAGGACGTTTGCGAGCGTTGCGCGGCGCCTTCGTCTTCGAGGCCACCGGCGTGGTGTTGGCTTGCGGACGCACCATCTGCCGCAAATCCGTGTCGCCGTAGGTGTGCACCCGCGTCTCTGACTCGATGTCGTATTCGCGTGTGGGCACGTCGCCGTCCCCCACGTCGGCGTCGGGCGCAGGAGCGCGCTGACGGATGTTGCGTGTGGTGTTCTCGGCCTCGCCCTCTTCGGGCAGCTCTGGCAGCAACGACGCCACAGGACGGGGGGCTTTGCCCCCTTTTGGCAAGAACGGGTCGGTGGCTTCTTCGTCGAAGGGGACATCGGTGTCGGCCGACCGCGTCTTGCGGGTCGAAGGGCTCTTCTTCGACTTCTTTTTCGTGGCCTTCTTCTTGCGCTTCTTTTTCACTGCCGGTGCATCGTCGACGACTCCCTCGTCGACGAGCTCGGGCAACAGTGGCTTCTTGGCCTTCTTCTTTTTTTTGCGACGCCGTGCCGCTTTGGGGTCGGCCTCGTCGAGGAGGGCGCGAAACGGCTCATTCTTGGTGTTCGACATGCGTCATCTCAGGCCGACGAAGGTGTCGGTGGGGTCGATCATAGCAACCAGCGACTGGGCTGCCCCATCCGCCGTCAGGCTGACGCACCAACACGTCACCCTACGGCGAAACCGTGAGCTGGTAGCTGGCATTGCTTGACCCTGTGACCACCATGCCCAGGTCGACGCCGAGGTCGACGTCGACCACCGTGTCGCCAATGGCGGCCGAGAGCGTGGCGATGACTTCGAAGGTGTCGACGCGCAGGATGGCCAGCTGGGCCATGGGGTCGTCGGCGGTGAAGTTGATGAACAACGTCGGTGCGATGGGTGTGGTGCGGTAGATGTCGACGGCGCCGGCTTGACACAACGTGCCCTCGATGGAGAACGGCATCATCAGTGGCGTCGCCTGCAGGGGGTTGTCGTTGGGCTCGAAGCCGTCCTCGACGCAGCCGCTGCCGCCGGTGTCGACAAACAACGAATAGGGCTGGCCTTCGCCGCTGGCAGACCCCGTGATGCGCACGAAGATGGCGCCGTTGTTTTGGTTGACGAACGACACTTCTTCAAACCCGTTGCCGTTGGTGCTCGTTGCGACGACACCGACGCCGGCTTGCAGCACGCGCAAGTCGACGCCTGGGGGCGCATCGTAGGTCATCTCGACGACGACATCGGCGCCGATGGCGACGTCGTCGAGGCGATAGAAATCACGGTCGCCGCTGCACAACACGCCGTCCAGCGTGCCATCGCCGATGGCGGCGGCGTCTTGCACGGTGTTGTTCGACTCGAAGTTGTCGTTGAGGCAGACAAACGTCTCTTCGACGTCAATGCTGAGTTCATAGGGGCCGGTGGCGCCGGAGAAGCCGTACACCTCGACGATGTACTCACCGCGGGTGACGAGTTCGTCGAACAGCTCTTCATTGGAGACGCTTTGGGAGGTGGCGATGATGTCGAAGTTGCGGTTGCGCAGGTGCATGTCGAGGTCGCCGAAACTGTGCTCGAATTGCAGCGTGACCTGCACGTTGGCGTTGTCGAACGGCACCTCCACCCAGAAGCGGTCGACGTCGTCTTCGCAGATTTCGGCCTCTTGCGCCTCACCCAATGGGAAGGGGACGGGCACTTCGTCGTTGGGCTCGAATGCGTCGGTGCACCCCACGCCAGCGTCGGGTTCGCCTGCCCGCTCCACCTCGCTGCGCACGGCATAGAGGTTGCGGTTGTCGCTGAGGGGCCGCACCATCAAGAAGTGGTCTCCGTCGCGGCTGGCGGTGGTGCTCACGCCGCCAATGCCCTGGGCGACGACGACGAAGTCGGGGGCGGGGCCCAACAGCAACAGCTCCACGGGGCTGTTGGTGCGCTCTTCGACCGTCCAGCGGTCGCCGACGGCGAGCGACGTTGTGTAGAAGTCGGCGTTGCCTGGACACATTACGGCGGCGCCGGCCAGGTCGATGTCGGTGGCCTGCAGCGGCGTGTCGTTTGGCTCCAAACCGTCGTCGACACATTCGATCACGATGCCTCCGTCGGTGACCACGCCACCGTCCACGACGACACCGCCATCGGGGATGATTCCGCCGTCGACGAGCATCGGTGGCGTGACATCGATGTCGAGGGCGTACACCCGCTCGACGTCTGAGGCGATGACACGCAACGCGAATGTGCCCGCAACGCCGTTGGCGCGGTACACAAGGTCGCCCGTCGACGAGAACGCCCGCGCCGTTTGCGAAGGCAACGGCCCCAGCAGCTCCATGGGCACTCCCATCGCCGACAGGCGCGCCGTCAATGTCGCCCCGGCCTCGAGGTCGATCGCGTAGTGGTCATCGTCGTTGGGGCAGAGACGACCGGCAGGGCGTCCGTCGTGGGCGGCGGCTTCGGCAGCGGTGTCGTTGGGTTCAAAGGCGTCGTCTTCGCAAGCTGCGCCACCGTCTGGGTCGGGGCCACCGCCGTCGATGGGCTCCCCCCCGTCGACGCCGCCATCGGGCGTGACGATGCCGCCATCGGTTGGGCCGCCGTCGACGACAACGCCGCCGTCCTGCGGGTCAAGCGCCCGCAGGGTGACCAGGTACTCCACATCCGACGACGACGTGACCATCAGTGTGTCTTCGCCAGGCACCACGGACGTGAAGGGCGGCGACACCCAGAGGCCATCGACGGTCTCGTCGGCAAAGAGCACCTCGCCGTTCACCACGTTGGCGATGATGAACCGGAGTTCGCTGTCGCCCCGCAGCACCCGCAGCGACACCTGCACCGGCCCTGCCGGCGTCGGCAAGCGGTAGTGGTCGTCGTCGCCGTCGCACAAGGTGGCGCGAAACACGTCGACCTCGACGGGAGCCGGGGGCGTCGACGCTGAGTTCGGCTCGAAGGCGTCTTCGACACAAGTCGGGCCGGCGTCTGGGGCATTGCCGCCGTCGATGGGGGAGCCTCCGTCGGGGCTGACTCCGGCGTCGGGCTCGACGGGTTCGTCGGGCATCAAACATTGGCCATCGCCGTCGACAGGGCTGCCATCCGCGCGGGTGCAGACGCCTTGGTCGGAGCGTCCCCCAGGCGTGCGCACGCAGAGTTCGTCGTCGCCACAGTCGGAAGACGACGTGCAGGTCAATGCGCAGGCGCCGACTTCGTTGCAGACGGCGTAGCTCGGGCAGTCGACGTCACTTGTGCAACATGGGGGGTCTTCACAGCCGCTGGCGGTGACGAGCATGCCGAGCACCACGCAGGTGGTTGCGACGTGAAAGGGCCAAGACAGTCGGTGCGCTCGCATGCGGGCAGCGTAGCGTGTTCAGCGCGGCTGCGCCCCTTTCGGCGCCGGATCCCCCGGCCACGCCAAGACGTGCGCCAGCAGCCGCAGTTTGTGCATGTCTGTCGTCGAGCACGCCTGCAGCCATGCCGGGTGCGCCCGCGCGATGACCACCGCGCCGTCGTCGGTTTGTCCAGCGGCAGGGCCAAGCAACAGAGGCACGTCGACCATCGACTGCAGACGGGCCAGCAGCACACGCTCGGCGTCGGTGGCGTCGTCTTCGGGCGCGGCGACGCGGGCCACAGCAGGAGCCGCCCACGCCTCTTTGCCCATGCCCAATCGCACTTGGCGCCATCTCAGATGGGGCTCGACGGCAGCGGCCACCGTCGATGACAACGCCGCGCGAACAGCTGGCGGCACGTCCCCGCCGACGGCAGAGGCCACCAACGCATCCACCGACGACCAGCGATCCCCGCCGCACCACACCAACGGAGCAGCGCTGCATGTCGTCGAGAACATCGACGGGCGCATGCGCAACAGGCGCAAGCTCTGGGCCCGTCGTCGACGAGCTGGCATCCGCTCGACCTGTTGCACCCACTGCGCCAGCGCCGCCGGCACCAGCTCTTGCTCCAGCTGGTGGGCCCGGCGGATGGATGCCCCAAAGTTCTGCTCCACCCCTAGGGTTCGGCTGTTGATGCGCACCTCAAACGGCAGGGGCCACTGCTCCCGCTTGGCGACCCCGAAGTACACACCATGTTTGTAGTACTTGAGCTCGCCAGCCTCTGCCGTCGACGACAAGCGCACCCAGGCCTCCACGTCGTTCTGCCTGACGTGCGCCAGCGTCTCCGACGGCGCAAACGCCAACGACGACGTCAGCAACTTGCGGTTGAAACGCACCTCGGCGTCGGCGTGGGCGGCGTAGAACGCCAGCTCGGCACGCTCGTCTTTGGGGCGGCCCTTTTTGCGTTGGAGGTCGATTGTCGTCGGCCCCGACACCGCTTGCCCCAGCCGCAGCTGGCCCGACGACGACGCAAACGCCACGGGGCCGTCCACGCGAACGTCGTGGGCCCGACACAGACTCAACAGCGTCAGCCCATGCTGCTCTTCCAGCCGCGCCAACGCGGCCAGCTTGTCGTCTGACGTCGACGACGGGTGCATCACCCGTTGCAAGTCGTCGACCTCGGCTGGGTCGAGCGGCGCATCCCACACCATGCGCAGCTGGGATTTGCGGCTGGTGATGACGACGCTGCGCGCACCGGCCGCCAATGCCTTGCGCACCAGAGCGACGACAAAGTGCACTTGGTTGAGGTGCTGGCGTTCGGTCAACAGCGCCAAGGCACGGTCGACGTCGACGGTCCCCTGCATCATGGCGCCTCCGGCGCGTCGAGCAGGCGCTGCGCAAACGACGCCAACAGGGCCGGCCGCCAGTGCCGCAACGCCACCGACGCCGACGTTGCATTGGCGACGACGTCAAACACGTTGGATTTGGCGTTGCCGTTGGCGGGGCTGGGCACGACCCACACCACGCCCCGGCCGTCGGGCGCCCAGGCCTCCTGCAATGCAGACGACAGCGTCGACGACACGCCCACCTCGACGTCGACACCCAGCTCGGCAAACGTTGCGCGAAGCGTTGTGCGCAGCTGCTGCCCCGCAGCGCTGTCGTCGTCGTCGCGCCACCACACGTTGATGAGGTGGGGCGTCGCCGCCTCCAACGTCGCCGCCATCTGGCCGCCGCGCAACACGTGGCGGGAGCGCCATTGCGGCGCGTCGTCGTCGTCCACGCACAGCAGTTCGCGCCGCGCGCTCATGGCCTGCAGCTGCTGCAACGACAGCTTGTGTTTGCTCGTCGACGGCAACAGCGGCCGCTGGCGCAGGTGGAGGGGGTCAGGCCCTTCTCCGTGGCGCGCCTGATGCACCACCATGAGGGCCAAGGCATCTTCAGCGACCCCTTTGTCGGGGTGTTGTCGACGACGACGCAGCCACAGCAGCCCCCCCGCCAACAGCAGCAGCCCAAGTCCGCTCGCGCCCAGCCCCAAGACCCACATCGACGTGGGGTCATCACGGTCGACGGCGTTCTCGTCGACGCCAGCCGCCCACTCGGCATCAGCTGCAACGCCAGCCACGGGCTGCTCGGCTGTGCCTCTGGGTGGCGACATTGCCGGAGCGGCCGCGACAGGGGCCGGCCGAGCCGTCGGCTGCGCTCGGCCGGCTGAAGGTCGTGTCGTCGACGCCGGCGCAGGCGCAAGCGCAGAGCTCGTCGGCTGTCGCGAGACGTCGAACGTTCGCCAACGCCGGCCATCCCAGTACTCCGTCCATGCGTGCAGCTGCGGCGCCAACGTGCCGTCTTCGCCGACAAAGCCGACCCCCACTTGGGCCGGTACACCAGCGTCGAGCAAAAGACGCGCCGCGATGGCGTTGAGCACGTCGCAGTCGCCAAACCCCAAGCCAAACACCTTTGGCAAGAAATCGCCGGTGGCAGCTGCGAACGTGGCCGCGTCGTCGACGTCGATGGTGTAGCGCAGCTTTTGCTCCACCAGTCGCTTCACCCGGCGGGCTCGACGCCTTGCCCCCTTTTGCGACCGCACCTTGCGCACCCAGCCGCGGGCCGCGGCAGGCCATGGCTCCGACGTCGGAGTCGCCTTCGCCGGACGTTGCCGCCAGCGCCCCGGAACGGTGCGGTAGTGCAATTGGGTGTCGCCTTGCAGCTCTCCCTCGACGACGGCGACGCCGTCGTTTCGCAGCCAGGCCTGCAATGGCGCAGGAGGGTCGGCTTCGAGTGTGTCGACGTCGAGCACATGGCCCAACGGCACCGGCAGCGCCAACGACAGGGGCCCTTGCTCGGCCCCCAGTGCGACCCACACGGCTTCGGTCGTTTCAAGCACCGCCGACTTGCGACCGCGCGCGGCCTCCAACGCCGGGTGACGACGTCGACGCTCGCGCTTGCCCGGCGGCACCATTCCACGTTTGGCATCGGGCACCGACCAGGTGTCCCAGCGAAACAGCGGTTGGGGCCCGCCACCTGCGTAGCGAAACGCCCACAGGTGGGCTTGCGGACGCAGCGTGTCCACCTGCGGGCCCGCTTGCGGGGGTTGCACATCACCGACGGGCTGAGGCCCAGCAGGAGGGCTCCCCTGCCCCGCCGCTGCCGGCCCGCCCGTCGACGCAGACGAGGGCAGCAACGACGTTGAAAACGGCGCTTGCCAGCGTTGCCCCGCCCAAACGCCGACGCCGAGGGCCAGCACCACCACCGTCATCGCTGCGGCCAACTTGGCGGCCCATCCCCGGCCGCGTCCGCCCCACAACAGCCGCAAGCGGAGGCCGAGCGCCATGGGCGCCACCTGTTCCACCAACGCCGCTTGTTGTCGACTCAACCGACGCTCGGCGGTGCGCACGACGCGCTCCAGCAGCGGTGTCTCGCTCACCTCCCGGCGCGACAGCAAGACGTCAAAGCGGTCGGCGTTGACGAGCACGACGGGAAACAGCCCCGCCAAGTCCATCGGCGCCCGCGCATGGCGAGGCAACAGGGCCTCCAGCGACGTCTCCTCCCGCACCAACAGGCCACCGCTGTACAACCGCACCACCGGCCGACGCCCCAAGCCCACGACGGCGTCGAACTCTTTGTCGTCGACGTCCTCGAGCACAAAGGGCGCCGCCGCCTGCGCCGCCTGCGCCAAGGTCTGCTGCACGCGTTCGCCTTGCATCCACACCTGCAACGGCGCAGCCCCCCGTCGAGCGCGCACGTTGCCGGCGTCCTGCAACAGGCGCTCGTGTGCCTGGCGACGGGCCCGCTTCACATCCCCGACTTCGAGGTCGGCCCACACCGTCGTCCCGGGCCCCTCCCCGCCAGACGCTGGTGACGCCACAGGCGCACCTTCTGCGACCCAGCCTTCGGCGACGTGCACCTCCACCAGCGTCGACCCACTCCCATGCCGCGATTGAATGCCGATGCGCTGCGGACGCGCCAACAACACCGACCAAAACCCCACGCCAAAACGGCCGAGCGACTCGCCGTCCGCATCGGCGTCGTCTTTGCTGGTGGCATAAAGGCGCAACAACCGGTTCTCGACGTCGTCACGCGACATTCCGCAGCCGTCGTCGCGACACGACACCCGCACCCAGCCCGGCTGCAACGCCTCGATGGCGAAGTGGGCCTGCGTTGCGCCGGCATCGCGAGCGTTTTGCACCCACTCCCGCAAAAACAGCCAGGGGTCGTCGCCATACCGGGCGGCCTCGCGCCGCGCCTGCGCCAAAAACGCCTTCGGAAGCAGCCCACGCGAAGCGTCGACGCGCGCTCCGGCAGCTTCAGGTGTGTCTTCAAACGACGGCATCGTCGTCGGTTGTACTGCAACGTCCCCCATTGCTGCACGCAACCTACGACGTGGCTGCTCCATTCCGGCCCCATCCGTTTGTGGGCCCGCCAACTTGTGTCCCAGACGCGGAGGCGCTAACGACATCAGCGTCGAGGAGGCCATGCCGTTTACGCCCATTCTCACAGCACTCTGCCACCGCCACGAGGTCATCCGCGGCGCCATCTTCTGTGACGAAGAAGGCGAACGTGTGGAGCGGGTCTGTCCCGACAGCTCCCTCGACGAATTCGATCTCGACATCGCCGGCGCGTCCTTCGCGTCGCTGCTGCCCTACCTCACGGGCCAAGACGCCGAATCCTCCATCCGCGTCGCCTTTGAAGACGACGCCTATTGGGTGCAACTCCTCGTCGACGGCTATTTCTTGTTGGTCATCGCGCAACGCGGCGACGGCCGCGACTATGCACTGCGCCAAGACCTGCACGACGTCGGCGCCTCGATCATCGCCCATATGTAGAGTCACCCACTTGGCTCACCCCTGAGCCAAGTGGGTGCCTTGCGACCATTCCGGCGAGCGCTGCTCGCTGCGACATGGTCGACGACGCCGACGGTCCGCGCCTGCATCGACGCCTCCGAGGCGTTCACGACATGTGCGTCGGCATCGACCTCTCCACCCCACTGGCTGGTGCCGCACGAAGATGGCACCCTCCTTCCGTGCGTGTCGTCGTCGTCGCCTGCCTCCTTTGCCTCTGCGGCTGCCCCACTCCCGATGGGCAGCCTACGCCCGAGCCAACACCTGAGCCTCCTCCGTCGTTTGCCGCTTGGATCGTCGACGGCGACGCCTTTGTCGACGACGGCCTCCTCGACGGCCACGACCAGACCCACCATTGGACAGCCGCCCCCGGCGCTCCCGCCGACACCTTCACCGTCGAATTCGTCGTTGACACTCCCGACACGTCGCTGTTGTTTTCCGCGCACACCTCTGACGACGCCACGCTCGTCGTCACCCGACTTGAAGACCCGACAGGCGCCTGCTGGGTGTGCGATGACGCCTCCCCCTTTTCGGCCGCGCAAATGGACGCCACCCGGCAGCTCGCGCCCCAGCTGTTCAGTCCATCGCGTGCGCTGCCTGGCGAACGCGCCGTCGCGCATCTGCTGCCGAGCTGGGGCGACACCGCACTCGCCGTCGGCACGTGGTCGCTCACCGTGACCGCCTTCGCCCCTGGCGACGCGCTTGTCACACCAGCATCCACACAGCCGACATTCTCGCTGTGGCAGCGCCGAGCCTCGCCGTCGACGACGTCTCTGCCCGTCGTTGTGCACTTCACGGGCGCGCAGGGTCTGCAAGCCGGCAACGCGCAGCAAGACGACACCTGGCGCGCGCTCTTTGCGACGTTTCAGTCGGTGCTCGAAGACGACGCCGGATTGCAGCTGGGCCCGGTGACGTTGCGCGACCTCGACGTCGACCCCGTGGTGCGGCTCGCACCGCCGCGATGCGACGACGCCGGACTCGCCCCGCTGTTTGCCGCCGTCGCCGACGACACGCCGGCGGTCCACCTGTTCGTCGTCGAGCGGTTCGCTTGCGAGCGCGATGGCGTTGACGTCGCTGCTGGGCTCGCCGGGCTCTCCGGTGGCATCCCCGCCTTGCTCCAGCCGCCCCACCCGCGCAGCGGCGTGGCCATCGCCACCGACGGGTTCGCCGCCAACCCCAGTCTCCTCGGCCGCGTCGCCGCCCACGAGGTCGGCCATGCCCTCGGTTTGTTTCACACCGCCGAACACCCCGACCTCTATGGCGAGGACGTCGCCGACATCCTCGACGACACCGGCACCGGTGCGGCCGCGGCCGGCAACCTGATGTACTACCGGCTCACCGACGACACGTCCCTGACGCCGCAGCAACGAACGGTGCTGCAGGCCCACCCGCTGGTGGGAGGTGCGCCATGATTCGCTTTGCCGCTGCCGTTTTGTTCAGCGTCGTCGTCACCGCGTGCGCCGCACCGACGTCGCCGCCCGCTCCAGCAGCCTTCCTCGACGACCACCATCTTCTTTTGCCGACGACGTTGTCGACGACACAAGTGCACGACCTCCTGGCGGTGTGGACCGACGACACGCAGCCTTCGCACCGCCGTCACCGCGCGCTCGCCGCGTTGGGCGCTCACCTGCCAGACGCGCTCGTCGTCGACGTGCTGCCCGTCCTGCAAGATGCGGCCGAGCGTCCGTCTGCGCACCAGGCATTGGCGCAACGCACATGGCAAACGCAGCTGCGGCGCCAGCAAAAACGTCAGGCCGCAAAGCCTGACGTGTCGCACGTGCAGCTCGGCGAGGCCCCTAAGCCGTCCGCAGCAGTTGCTCCAGTGTCGACGACGCCGCGGTGACGCGTTCGCCGACCGCTTGGGCGACGTTCATCAAGAACTTGGCGCAGGCTTGGGGCCGCTGCTTCATCAGGTTCTGAAAATCGCGTCGGTTGATCTCCAACAACACGCAGTTGGTCCGCGCCTTGGCGCTCAGCCGACGTGGGCCGGGCGCCAACAACGCCAACTCTCCAAAGTGGGAGGGCGACTGCAGCATGGACATCTCCTCGCCATCGCTGAACGCCAGCCCCACTTCGCCATCCACGAGGAGAAACGCGCTCTCGCCTTGCATGCGTTCAATGAAGATGGGCGTCGCCGCGGGCACTTCACGCAGTGTGGTGGCGGCCTGGATGATCTTCACCCCGTCGTCGGTGAAGCCAAACAACAAAGGGTGCGATTTCAAATAGCTGAAGGTGTCCATCACCCGCGCACCATAGCCGAGTCGCTTCCGATTCCCCACGAAATGACCGTCGCTGACGTGAAATTGAGACGGCCCCAGCCACCGGGACGCATCCGAAAACCGCCATCCACCGTCGGCAGCGGCTGCGCAGACCGATCGGCCACCTCGCAATTCTGCGCGAAGGCGACCGGGATTGGCTCCAGATCTGTCTCACCCCCGGTGACCTCGAACACTTTTTTTGCTGACTTTTCAGTGTTCACTGAATTGAAAAAGTTCAAGCGTCACCGCTTGCCCATGCGCCTTTGCCGCGATTGTTCGACCACCAGCGTCGAGAAACACGCCGAGTGGCGCCCTCAAAAAGGCAAATCGCAGCGAATCCGACTGTTGACACCCCCTCGGCCCTGGGTACCATGCCGCCGCATCCCGGCCTTGCTGGGACGCTAGAGGGGTTTGCAGAAGCAGGCTCCCGCGAAGGAGTGAACCATGAAAAAGTTTCTCGTGGCGATGATCGCCGCCCTGTCCATCACCGCTCTCGCCTGCACCTCCGTTGAGTCGGCGAAAGTTGATCCCGCAACCATCGCCGCCAACGGCGAAGCTGTTGCCGTCGTGCAAGCCACCACCCTCGGCCTGTGCCTCATCTTCCACTTCGTGCCGATCACCGAGTCCAACCTCGACACCGTGATCAACAAGGTGCTCGTGGCCGAAGCCAAAGCCCTCGGCGGCAACAAAGTCGACCTCAAAGGCTTCTTCGAAATGCCCCACGGCTCCATCCTCTTCCAACTTGGCCACAACATCCTCAACGTGGATCCGGCCTTCGCGGAAGGCGTTGTGGTCAAGTGAGCCACGCGCGTGATGCCGACGTCTCCGTACGGCGTCGGCATCCACGATGCGAAAGAGTCTCCGCTTTGCGGGGGCTCTTTTCGTTTGGGCAGGAGAACGTGGAACCACTTCATGACTTGCAGCTAATGATACACAGATCTCATTATCAGTCAAGCCGCAATGTCAGATGCCTTCCCTGGGGCCCGTGTTGACGAGCGGAGGCAAACGCACCATGCGCCCCCATCGCGTGACGTCCTCGACGTCACCAGGGAATGCCCCCCGGCATCCTGCCGTTGTCAGCCGACGGATGCTCCGCTCCCTCCGCCTGACTTTGACCGTCCTGCCGCCCGCCCCCGAGGTGTATGCATGCCCCGCTGTTCCTTTGTCCCTTTCTTGTCGCGCGCTGTGTCCGGCGTTGCGCTCGGGCTGCTCTCCATGACCCTCCCCGCTTGCGATAAAGCCGACACCCCTCCCCCCGCTGCATCGACCACAGAGGCGGTCAGCGACGTCATGCGGGCGCTCACCGACCGCACGTCCCACCTCACCTCCGTCGAGGTTGAGGGCGTCTACCGCCCCAAGAAAGAGGGCGGCTTGGTGCAGCACTACACGTACATCCAGCGCTTCCCCAACTTGGTGCGCGTCGACGTGAAAGAAACGCAGGCCCATTTTCTCTTCGACGGCACCGTGCTGACGTTGATCAAAGACGACACCAAGACCGTCACCCAGCAGCAGCTTGGCGCCGCCGACCCCGCCCAGGCGGCTTTGTTGATGCGCAACTACTTCGGCACCTTCCTCACCGAAGGCTGGCGCATGCCGCTCATCTCGCCCACCACGGCGACCGCGCAATACACCGCGCCCACCGGCCAGGCCCCCGAGTGGAAGATCAGCATGGCCGTCCCCGGCACCGACGTGGCGCACCACTACCGCATGCGGGCGCCCAAAGCGGACTTCTTGGGCGCTGAAACCAAGAACGCCCAAGGCGACGTCTTGAAGTTCACCAAGATTCTCGACGAGTACGTCGATCCCGACAGCAAGCTCAGCTACCCCAAAAAGTGGGAGCTGAAGTCGAACGTCGAGCACGCCGAGATCGAGCTCACCTCCATCAAGCTCAACCACGACATCGACAAGAACCGCTTCACCGCCAGCTGGCCCGACGACTACACCGTGCGCATGGCCAAGTGAGACGAGCGCCATGACCACGTCCTCCTCCCCTGCAACGTCCGTGATGCGCACCCTGCTCCGTCTGGGGTTGGCGGTGGGCGTCCTGTCCGCCTGCGGATGCACCAGCTTCGCGTTCAAGGGCAGCGGCAAAAAAGCGGCGCCCCAAGAGCTCACCGCCGCCTCCACCATGGTGGCCTTCGACGGTGGCGGGTTCACCATGGGGGCGAAAAACGCCAACCCCGACGAGTTCCCCGCCCACGACGTCGAGCTCTCGCCGTTCGCCATGGATCGCACCGAAGTGCAAAACGCGCACTACCTGTTGTGCGTCGACTCCGGCGGATGCCCGCCGCTCGCCAGCCGCGATGCCGCTGAAGCACAGCCGACCTTCCCCGTGGTGGGCGTGACCTTCCGCGGCGCCAAAAACTACTGCCGTTGGGTCGACAAGCGTCTGCCCACTGAAGCCGAATGGGAATTCGCCGCCCGCGCGCCCGACTTTCCCGCCTTTCCTTGGGGCAGCGCCTTTTCGCCAACCCGCACCAACGCACGCGGCGAAACCGACGGGTACGCCAAGTTGGCCCCGGTGGGGTCGTTCAGCGACGGCGCCACACCCGCCGGCCTGCTCGACATGGCGGGCAACGCTGCAGAGTGGACGGCCGACTGGTACGACGCCACCTACTACCAAAGCGGCGACGTCCAAGATCCCAAGGGCCCATCTGCATCCACCGGCCAGCGCAGCGTGCGCGGCGGCTCTTTTTTGGATCCGTCCCACAACCTGCGCACCACGGCCCGCCGCGGCGTCGCCCCCAACCAAGCGTCCAACGATGTGGGCTTTCGCTGCGCCAAGAGTGCCAAATAGACCGATTTTGTGCGGGAGCGGCATGACGTCTTCTCCCACAAAATCAACCACTTACCAGCGGCGGTTTCCGCCCGAATTTCAGAAAAATCCTCGGTCTAGAATTTGATTCTGCCCCCCACTGCCCTTAGGCTTTGGCCAGAGAAGCGTTCCCAGCAGGGTTCCTTCGGGGTTTGTGATGTGGGCTGGCCACATCATCGAGCATCGAGGTTGAGCGCTGCCTACGGCTGGAGACGAGATGTCTGGCAAGAAGACCACCACTGAGACCGTGACCACCACGACCACCACGACCACCAAGCGGTTGTCGTCGTTGGCCACCAAAGACGATGCGCAGCTCACCTCTGCTGAAGAAGCAGTGCTGCGCATGCATCATGGCATCTCGGTCAACCCCGACGCCCAACTCGCCACCAACGGCGTCAACGACGACCTCATGGCGCAGCTGCGTGAGATGGAGTTGAAGGCCTTCGAAGCCACCGGCCGCATTGACGACCTCGACGACGTCCCCACCGACGACAACAGCAAAACCGCCAGCATCGTCGACAAGCTCAAGTCCAAAAGCTGAACCTTCGGCGGCTTGCGCTGTGAAAGCTCCCCTCGGGGAGCTTTTTCTGTTGGGGCGGCATAGGCCACGGATTGGGTGGGTTGTCACACACCTGTCCCGGCGGGCCCCTTCAGCTTGCAGGCGACTTTGCCGATGCATGGGGCATGACTGTTTCGCCGTCCCGGTGGATTCTCCTCGCTGAGGACTCCAAGTTGCTGCGTGCCCTGTTGGCCGACGCCCTCGCCGCCCATGGGCTGGATGCACCGGTGGTGGCCGCCAACGACGCGGAGTCGCTGTTGGTGCGTGCAGAACGGCTGCTCAACGACGACGACAAGGCCGAGGTGCTGCTGCATGTGGTCGACATTGAATTGCCCGGCATGGACGGCCTCACCTTGGGGCACAAGCTTCGCCAGCTGGAGCTGCTGCACCGGCGGGCCCCCGCCCCCATGGTGTTCTTCTCGTCGAAGCCGCTGACGCCCGACATTCGGCGCGCGGTGTTGGAGTGCTTTCCGGCTCGATTTGTCGAAAAGGCAGACGGCAGCTTCGCCCAGGTCGCGTTGGCGGGCGCACAGGAGCTGCGTCGCCTGCTTTCGTTCGCGGGCGTCGACGTCGAAGCCGCCCAGAAGTTCGCCTGACCTCACGCTCGACGGGCCTCCGCAAAGCGGCTTCGCGCGCCCCCTGTCAGCTGCTATGACCTCCCCGTCGACGACGTCGAGGAGGCCCACATGACCTTGTTGCAGCACACCATCTACGGCGAAGGCCCCCACCTCGGCGTGATGCTGCACGGCATCTTGGGCTCGCGGGGCAACTGGGCGTCGTTCGCCAAGAAGCTCGCCGAGCGCCACGCCGACTGGCGGTTCTGTACCGTCGACCTGCGCAACCACGGCGACTCCTTTCATGCCGGCCCCGACGACGACAACAGCCTGAAGGCGTGCGCCGACGATCTCCTCGAGCTCTTCATGCATCTCGGGCAGGAGCCCGCTTGGCTGTCGGGGCACAGCTTCGGCGGCAAGGTCGCCATGGTCTACGCCGACGAGTGCGCCACCGAGCTGTCGCAGTTGTGGATCCTCGACTCCACCCCCGGCTTGTCGACGTCGGGCAGAGTCTCAGGCGAGGTGGAGCGCGTGTTGGACACCTTGCGCTCCATCCCCATGCCCGTCGCCCGTCGCGACGACGTCGTCGAGGCCGTCGTCGCCCGCGGCTTGAGCCTCCCCATCGCCAAGTGGATGACCACCAACCTGCGCCGCGACACGCGTGACGGCGCCAGCGGCTTTCAGTGGCGGTTTCACCTCGACGGTGTCGAAGCCATGCTCCGCTCCTACGCGGCGTACGACGGCTACAAGATGTTGCACGCGCCCCCCTGCGCCATCGGCTACGTGCGCGGCGCCAAAAGCGATCGCTGGACGGCCGACGACATCGCTCACCTCCACGCCTTGCACGACGAGGGGCACATCGCGCTCACCACCCTCGACAACGCCGGCCATTGGGTGCACACCGACGCCCCTGAAGCGCTGCTCGCCGTCTTCGACGACAACTTGAAGGCGCTGGCGGCGCAGGCATGAGCCACCCCCTCGCCCCCTACCGTCCCTTGGCACTGCTGCTCGACGACGCCACGCGTCTGTGTCGCGATGCTGGCGGCGACGTCGCCGAATACGGCCACAGCGAGGGCGGGCGCCCGCTGATTGCCTGCCGCTTGCCTGGCACGACCACCGGTGGTGACGACGTGCGCCAGGTGATGATCAGCGCCAACTTGCACGGGCCTGAATACATCTCGGCTGAAGTGGCGCTCGGCGCTCTGGCCACGGCGTCGTCGGGCTTGCTCGCCGACCTGCGGCAAGAGGCGACGGTGTGGGTGCTGCCGTGCCTCAACCCCGATGGCTACGCCCGCACCTGGGACGCCGAAGGCCAAGGGGCCATGGCGCAACTGCGCACCAACGACCATGGCGTCGACCTCAACCGCAACTTCCCGTTGCCGCCCGGCATCGAACACAGCCGTCTGCCCGGCCAGGGCTCGAACCGACACGGCGATGCCACCTACCGCGGCACGGGCCCGCTGTCTGAAGCCGAAGCGCGGCACCTGGCGCAGTTTCTCGACGAGAACCGCATGTGGGCGTCGGCCAACGGGCACAGCTTCATGGGCACGTGCATTCCCCCCCGCGTCACCGACAAGCACGACGTTGCCGCCTACAAACGCCTGTGTCGGGCCTTCGCCGACGGACAAGACCGCCATCGCTACCTTCGGTTGGCGTCGGTGCTCTTCGATGGCTTCACCGGTGAGCTCGAAGACTTTCAGCATCACAAATTCGGCACCTGGGCCATCACCGTCGAGAGCTTTCCGTTTTGGGCGAGCGTGAAGCAGCACCTGCGGGCGCCGTCGTTGTTTTGGCGGTTCAATCCGCGAGACCCAGCGCCGTGGGTCGCCAACGACGTCCCCGGCGTGGTGGCGTTTTTGCGGGCGGCGCTGGCCATGGACGCCCCCCAACAGCAACTCGGGTAGACGACAGGCGACGCAGGAGCCCGCCTGGGCCGCATCTATGTCGAGGCCTATTGAGGTCCACAGCGATGGCCGATGCCGTCCTGCGGGCACTACGCTGCGTCTGGCGGCGTTTTCACGTCGCGCAGAACGGGTTTTGCCGTGCTGGGCGCGACCGTCGGCAGCTTCAGGCGCAACCGCGCGCCGCGCTCGGTGTTGCTGGCGATGAGCGTGCCCCCAGCGCCTTCGGCGAGGCCCAATGCGCTGGCAAGGCCCAACCCCGAGCCCTTCACGACGTCTTTGGTGGTGAAGTAAGGCTCAAACATGCGGTCGATGACGTCCTCGGGGATGCCGCTGCCGTCGTCGTCGACGTCGATGACGCAGCACGAACCGTCGACGAACGGACGCACCGCAATGGCGCCTCCGTCGGGCATGGCATCGCGGGCGTTGAACACCAAGTTCAACAGCACCTGCTCCAACGGCCCCCGGCCGAGTGCGACGTGAACGTCGTCGTCGACGGGGTCGCACGTCAGGGAGACGTTGGGCGGCAGCGCTCGGGTGGCTGCACGCGTCAGGTGGCGCAAGACCGTCGCGAGGTGGGTCGTCTCGTCTTCGCCATGGGTCTCGCGCGCCACCATCAGCAGCCCCTGCACGGTGCGCGCGGTGGATTCCGCCGCGGTGAGGATGTCGTCGACAAGTTCGCGGTCGTCGGCGTTGAGCTGGCTTTCTTGCAGCATCCCCGCGCCCCCTTGCACCACCACCAATGCGTTGTTGACGTCGTGGGCCACGCCCCCAGCCAGCTTGGCGATGGCTTCGTGGCGCTGGGCGCGCTGCAACTCCTGTTGCGCATGCTGCCACTGGTGGTGGGCCACCTTCTCATGGGCGAGCGCGCTCTCGGCTTGGGCGAGGGCGTCGCGCATCGACGTCAACAAGTACGACATCATCGACGCCAAAACGATGCCGCCGGCCGACGCCACAAACGTGATGCGCGCCCAAAACATCGGTGGATGCGCGACGGTGTCGAGAGACGCCGCCACCACGCCCGCCAACGGAAACATCAAACACAACGCCACCAACAAGCGGCGCCCGACGTAGGCCGCGCCCAGCATCAGCGACACAGCCATGCCCACGCCGATGCCCAGGGTGGGCCCGAGGTACATCAGGCCGACGCTGGTCATGGCGGCGTTCCACACGGCACACGCCATGCCGGCGGCCGCCACCCGGTCAGGGTAGGGACGCGCCGGACGCGCCACATACGCACTCGCGGCCCCAATGAGCGGGCCCACCACCACCAAGGTCGCAAACAGCGTCGTCAACCAGGCGGGCTGCGACGCATCCAAAGGGGTCAACGCGCCCGGCATCAGTGGCGGCACAAAGAACACGAAACACAGCCCGATGACCCGCAGCGTCTTCACCTGCAGGTGCATCAGCAGGTGCATGCCCTCGTCGGGTCCCTTGCTCGGTGGTGTCTCCCCCATGAGGAGCACCATAGACAATGGCGCTGGGGCCAGCGATGTCAGATGTCGTCCGTGTCACCGTCGGGCACATCGACTGCCTCACCTGCACCAGAAACGGACGCGTCGTCCTGTTCTGGCGTTTCGGGCGCCGCCGTCGCGAAGTGCGGCACCGGCCCTTCGGCTTGCTCGGCTTCGGCGGCCGCCCGCAGACGCGCCAGCACGGTTGTCACCACCCCGGCCAACGGCCCCAGCACGGCGACGATGGCGCCGACGTGCAGCGTGGCCACGGCCAAGCCCGCCAACAGCAGCATGACGACGTGGGCGGCCGTGCGCAGGCGCCGCCCCCACACGTGCGTGGTGCGCAACAGCATCACGGCCATCAGCCCCCACAGCGCAGACGTTTCGCCGACGGTGTACAGGCCCTCGTCGAGGGCAAAAAACGACAGCAGCGACAACCCCACTGGCACGCTGAGCAGCGCGAGCACCAACACAGCGTTTTCAAGGGGGGTGTTGTCGTCGACGACTTGGCGGCCACCGGCCTTCACCAGAGATGCCAGCAGCGTCGCCAGCAAGGCAAACAGCAGCGCCAACAGCGCGGGGATGTCGCCGATGACCACGTACAGCGTCGGCAGTGGCTTCGTGGGCAACGGAATGTCGACGAGGACGGCGCCGACCTCGTCGCGCTGGGTGCGCTTCATTTCGCGGCCCTTGGCGTCGAACCAGCCGGAGATGCCAGAGTTGGCGGCACGCACCACGGGGACGCCGCTCTCGGTGGCGCGCATGGCGTAGTGCACCCAGTGTTGCTCCATCTCCGACGACGTGCCGTACCAGGCGTCGTTGGTGAGGTTCACGTGCAGCTGGGCACCGTCGGCCGCAAAGTCGCGGCCGAATTCGGAGAACACGCCCTCGTAGCAAATGGTGGTGCCGATTTTCACGACGCGGTCGCCGACCTTGAGGTCGCGCACGGGCGTCTCAGTGCCCGGCGTCAGGATGCCACCGACGTGCACCAGCGCCGAGACGATGGCGCCGAGGGGCCAGGGGGTGATTTCGCCGAAGGGCAGGAGGTGGCGCTTGTCCCAGCGGCCGACCACCTTGTAGTTCTCCTCGGTGGCGAAGGCCGAGGTGTAGAACCCTGACAACTGCCGGCCGCGGGCGTCGAGGCCCTTGGGGTAAATGGCGACGCTGCCGACGATGGCCGCCTTGGGGGTGACGGTGGCGAGGTGCTCTGGGTTGGCGCGTCCTTCGGACCAATCGTCGTGGCTCACGGTGCCGTAGCCGGTGAGCTCTGTGGCGTCGGCCTTGGCACCAGGGCGCAAGGCCGCCTCCGGCCAGATGACGAGCTCGACGTCACGCAGCAGGGCGTCTTTTTGCAGCTGGTGGTAGACCGCGAGGATTTTGGCGCGGTTTTCGCGTGCTTGTTGTGCATTGCCCGCGACCGCGTTGAGCACGTCTTGCGGAATGCTCGCCTGCAACATCGCCACCTTGAGCGTGTCGCGGGGCTTCTCGGCGTTCTCCGACAGCCGCACACCGCCGTAGACGAGGAGTCCGACGAAGACGACGACGGCGGTGGCCACGGTGCGCACCGGAAACTTCGCGTTGTCGTCGTGGGGTTGGCGCGCGCGAAAGTCGAGCACGGCGTACAAGGCGGCGTTCACCAAGCCCACCACAGCGGCGAGGCCGCTGACGCCGACGAGTGCGGCGCCTTGGCGCAAGACATCGATGGGGGCGAGGGCCAAGCCGGCTGTTGTCCAGGGGGCGCCGCCGAAGGGCATTTGCGCTCGGGCAAACTCCGCCGCGCAGAGCGCAATGGGAAAGACCCAATGGGGCTTCCAGCCGAAGGTCTCGTCGAGGAGGCGCACCACGAAGAAGGCAGCGGCGACGAACGCAGCGACGAGGCCACAGATGATGAGCATGCCCAGCACCCCGGCCACAAAGGGAAGACCGCCAAAATGCGACAGCGCCACCACCAGCCAGTGGGCGACGCCGACGAAGTGCACGAAGAAGGCGACCCACGCCACCACCAGGGCGCGCCACGGCGCCAAATCGCGGATGGCCCACAACACCGGAATGTAGCCCACGAAGATCAGCAAGCCGCTGTAGCCGGTGGGGTCGACGAGGCCGGGCCCCAGCGGTTTCAGCACGAGCGGGTGCGCCAGCGCGGTGAGCAGTCCGGTGAGCACCGCCAGCCCGATGTGCGGCAGCTGCACAGTCGGCGCGGGTGTGGTGGGCGCGGGCGTGGCGAGCGAGTTGGCGTCGGTGGTGTCCATCGGGCCTCCCATGGCGGGGGGCTACCAGGCGATGCGCCACGGCAAAAGGGGAGTCTCTGTCGGCTTGGCGCATGCCTGTGCCGTTTCACACAGGCACCTGCCAGACGGAAAGCCTCATGGAATTCGCGTCTTAGCTGCGGCAAATGAGGTGGATCCACCTTATCCAGTTGGACAAAGACCCTTGAGGCCCAGGCGAGGCATCCGATGAGTCGTGTGGGGAAGTCACATCAGACTCTGGGAGGATTCTTGCTACACGCCCATGCTCAGACGCATCCGCCGTCGTTGCCCGACTTGATGCGCAACGCCGACAAACTCGCTCCATTGCCCACGTCGTGCGCGCGCATCTTGCGCCTCTTGGACGACCCAGAAGCGGTGCTGCCCGATGTCTCCCGCGAGGTGGAGCGCGACCACAACTTGGCGACCACGGTGTTGCGGCTGGCGAGTTCTCCGCTGTACCGCGGCATCCGCGAGGTGAGCTCCATCTCGTCGGCGGTGGGACGCATTGGCTTCAACGGCGTGCGCGAAGTCGTCGTCACGTCAGCTGTGTTGCGGCTGCCGGGCGGCAGCTTGGCGCAAGCCGAGCGCATCCGTCGACGCATGCTGGCCACGGCGGTCACCGCACGTCGTTTGGCCGCTTCGGTCGACGACGCCGACCCCAGCGTGACCTTCATCAGCGGGTTGCTGCTCGACCTCGGCCGGTTTGTGCTCTTGGTGGCGGCTCCCGACGGCTATTTGCAGACGTGCCCCACCCTCGGCGCCCCGCGCGTCGACAACGTCGACGCCGAGAACCTGTGGCTCGGATACAGCAACGCCGACGTCGCCGCCCACCTGGTGAAGTCGTGGCGCTTTTCCGAGCGCATCAGCAACACCCTGCAAATGCGCTACGCGGGCGTCGACGACCTCGCCGCTGACGCACGCGTGGTGCACGCAGCCGACACGCTCGCCGATTGTCTGCTCGATGGCGACACCGACGTCGCCGCTGGAGCGCTCGACGACGTCAATGCCCACCTGGCGTTGCAGGCACCGCTGCAGATGGACACCTTCTGGCCCGCCCTCGACGAAGACTTCGCCAGCTTGCGCGGCTGAGGCCGCCACGCGTTGTCTACAGCGCTTTGTCGAGCTCGACCTCGACGCGCTCGAACAACTGCGGCACGTGGCGCAGGTGGTGTTTGGCGTCGAAGAGCTCGTCGAGTTGGGCCGACGTCAGCCGTGCCTCGATCTCTGGATGCACTTTGAGGCGCTCGAGGAAGGTGCCTTCGCCGGCCACAGCTTGCTTCGCCGCCTGCTGCACCCAGCCGTAGGCCTCTTGGCGCAGCACGCCCGTGTCGACGAGAGCGAGCAAGCAGGCTTCGGAGTAGACGAGCCCGCCGGTGGCCTCGAGGTGGCGCTGCATGGCCTCGGCGTCGACCTCCATGCCTTTGAGCAGAATGTTCAAGCGGCGCAACGAGAAGTCGGCGGTGGCGGTGGCGTCGGGGCCGATCATGCGCTCCACCGACGAGTGGGAGATGTCGCGCTCGTGCCACAACGCCTGGTTTTCGAGGCTGGCGCCGGCGTAGGCGCGCAACAGGCGAGCTTGGCCGGTGAGGTTTTCGGTGAGGATGGGGTTGCGCTTGTGGGGCATCGCCGACGAGCCGCGTTGGTTTTTGCCGAAGGGCTCGAATGCTTCACGCACTTCGGAGCGCATCAGGTGGCGAATCTCGACGGAGAAGCGCTCGATGGTGCCGCCGAGCACGGCCAGCTGGCTGAAGAAGTTGGCGTGGCGGTCGCGCGGAATGACTTGGGTGGAGATGGGCTCAGGGGTCAGGCCAACCTCGGCGAGGGCGATGGCCTCGACTTTGGGGTCGACGTTGCCGAAGTTGCCGACGGCGCCCGAGATTTGCCCGTGTCCGACGTCGACGAGGGCGGCGGCCAGGCGGCGGCGATCGCGGTCGAACTCAGCGGCGAATGACAACAGCTTCAGGCCGAAGGTGGTGGGCTCGGCGGCTTGGCCGTGGGTGCGCCCGAGACAGACGGTGGTCTCAAACTCCCGCGCGCGTCGACGCAAGATGTCGACGGTGTCGGTGAGGCGCGTCAGAACTTGCTTGCCGGCTTGTTGCAACAGCAGCGCGTAGGCGGTGTCGACGACGTCTGACGACGTCATGCCGAAGTGAATGTGGCGGGACTCTTCGCCGAGCATCTCTTCGAGCGCCGACAAGAAGGCGATGACGTCGTGCTTGACCTCGGCCTCGATCTCCAAGGCGCGGTGGGCGAGTTGTTCGTAGTCGAGGTCGGCTGCGCGGTCGCGCAACAGCTGGGTGATGCCCACGGGGACTTTGCCGAGCTGCTCCCAAGCGCCGGTGGCGGCGAGCTCCACGTCGAGCCAAGCGTGGTAGCGGTTGGCGTCTGACCAGATGTGGGCCATTTCGTCGGTGGTGTAGCGGGGAATCATGCAGCGCTCCTGGTGCGTGTCGCGCGCGGGTGTCGTGCAACCGACGACGCGGCGCAAGCGGCTCCGGGGGATTTGTCGATTCTGTTGCGGGGGTGTCACACGCCTAGGCCGTGGGACCTGTTCCGCTTCATTCTCAAGATCGACTGTCCATTCTCAACATTGACCGCCGTACGCCGACGGCGAGGCCTGCGGGCCAGACGTGACCACAGGGGCGGGCTTGGCAGCCGACTTTCTCATAAGGCACTGTTTGGAAAAGAGGTTTCCCTTGAACAGGCGTTGGGCCGTCGTATGCTGGTGGAGCTGATGGTGCTGCAGACCGGAGGCGTTCACTTTTCAGATTCGGCCAGATGCTCATCTGACGCCGAACGGTGGAAAGTGCGTGGAGGTGGTGGGGTGGCGTTTTTTGGAGCACATCAGGTGGCCCCATCACGCGAAGAAAACCGCCCGGCACAGGTGATGCGGCTGCCTCCAGCCCCACCACGCGAATTCCACCGAAGCAGAACCGCCCCTACCGAGAACGCCGTCGCACAGGCACCTCGACCTCGTCGCCAAACAGCGTCAGCTGGCGACGCACCGCCAGCGGCTTCTCGGCCTTCTGCTGCAGCGGCTTCACCTCAGCCGACGGCTCGGCCTCCACCCCCGGCAACTCCGTCGACACGGGCTGTCTCGACGCGGGCTGGCTCTGCCCCGTCGTCTTGGACTTCGTCGACGTCGACGCTCTGGGCGCGGGCTTTGTCACTGGCATCGGCGCCGGCTCACACACAGGGGGTTCCGCCGAGGACGACGCCGGCGGAGCCACCGACCACGACATCGACAACGCCTGGGCGATCTCGCGGCCCGTCTTGCGCAAGTCGTCGGCCACCTTGGCGGCGTCGTCGGCAGGCGGAGGCCCGAACAGCGCATCCCGCATGGCCCGGCCCCGACGTTCTTGCGGGACATCCTGCACGACGAACCCACGACGCTGCGCCGTGAGTTCGATGATCTCTGCGTCTTGCGGTTCTGCGGCCTCGGCCCATGCCGCGGCCGTTTCTTGCAGCGTCGGCGGCACCTCCACCTCGAGCACCTCGGGACGCGGCCCCGCGGTCGTCGACCCTTTGTGCACCTCCCACCACGCCGACGGATGCGACTGCGGCGCCACCACAATCGCGATGGGATCGTCGCCGATGGCTTTTTGCGCCGCAGCGATCGCGTGCCGCTCGGTGTTGTTGGTTTCAGACAGGTGGCCCAGCACCACCCGGCCCAGCTGGGGGCCTTTGACCTTGTGCAACAAGAATCCAGCGTCGTCGTTCGACAGATGGCCGTAGCGGCTGAGGATGCGTCGCTTGAGATGCGCGGGATACGGCCCGTTGCGCAGCATGTCCTCGTCGTGGTTGAACTCGAGGTACAGGGCGTCGAGCCCGCTGAGCGCCTGCACCACCTCGTCGGTGACGCAGCCCAAGTCGGTGCAAATGCCCAACCGCACATGTCCGTCGGTGAGCACAAAGCCGCAGCTGCCTTTCGCATCGTGCACGGTGGCAAACGGCGTCACCGACAGCTCCCCAACGGTGAACGCGCGGCCAGGCTCGACGGGGACATGGTTTTGCAGGGCTGTGCGTCGCGCGCAAAAGCGCTGGGTCTGCTCGGTGGCGAAGGTGCGCAGACGCATGCCACCGGCGAGGGCCTTGGCGCCCTTCACGTGGTCGTTGTGGCCGTGGGTGATGAGCAAACCGTTGAGGCCACGCAGGTCGTCCAACCCCACCTGGCGCAGACGCTTGCGGATCTCTTTGGCGGTGTAGCCGACGTCGACGAGCACGGTGGTGTGCTCGCCTTGCACCACCAAGGAGTTGCCTTTGCTGCCACTGCCCAACACTGCAAATCGCACGTCTGACCTCTCGACAGAGGTACCACGCCCACAGCGGTTGCGGGGCCGTTTTTGCCTCATTTCGACTTTTTGTGAAGTATTGAGACGTAGAAGCGCTATCCGTCTGGATTCAGGTGGATTTTTCGCGCCTCTTGCTGCCGTTTCTGCACGCAATCGCGGACATGGCAGCCCGGCAAGTGGTCGTTCACCATCCCCATGGCCTGCATCAGGGCATACATGGTGGTGGGGCCGACAAAGCGAAACCCACGCTTTTTGAGCGCCTTCGACAGCTGGGTGGAGGCGTCGACCACGGCCGGAATGTCGGCCATGCGCTGCGGCCCGTCGTCGTCGAGGTTCGGGGCAAACGACCACAACAACGCTGTCAGCGACGACCCCTCCGCCCGCAGCCGCATCACCTGCTGGGCATTGCCAATCGCGGCCCTGATTTTGCCTTCATGACGGATGATGCCAGCGTCTTGCAGCAGCCGTTCGACGTCCTCGTCGTTCATCGCCGCCACCTTCGCCGGGTCGAAGTCGAAGAACACCTCGCGAAATCGCGGACGTTTCATGAGCACCGTGATCCAACTCAGCCCTGCTTGAAAGCCCTCCAAACACAACTTCTCGAACAGCACGTGCTCGTCGAAGGTGGGCTGCCCCCATTCCTCGTCGTGGTAGCGCTCGTATTCTGGCGTCTTCGCCCACCGACACCGGAGTTGGCCATCGGCGCCTTCGAGCAAGTCGTCTGCCGTCATGTTTGCTCCGTGGGATCCGCGCCCAAAAAAGACGCCGACGTCTTCACGTCGGCAGTCTCGTCAAACAGGCGTCGGCAAGCAATCGCCTATTCGCTGCACGCCCCCTCGGGGACACACTCGCCGTTGCACCACTGATGGGTCAGCAGGTTGCACGCGTCGGGCTCGCCATCTTCGGGGCTGGGGTCGGGCTCGTATTCAGGCGCCGGTTCAGGCATTGGTTCAGGCATTGGTTCAGGCATTGGTTCAGGCTCTTCTGGCATGGGGTCGGGCTCGACATAGCCGAAGCCTTCGCAGGGGAAGTCCTCCCAGCACTCCAACTCCTCGCGGATGCACTCGCCGTTGCACCACTGGTGCGTGCCCATGTCGCACTGCAGGCAGTCGCCGTCGTCAAACGACGGGGCGTCGACGCAGCGGCCGTCGCAGAAGAACCTGTCAGAGAGAGAGCACGCGTAGTACCCGCTCTCTTCTTCCCAGGTGAGATCGCGGCAGTAGGCGTCATCGGGTTCGGGATCGGGCTCCATGTCGTCGGGGCGCTCGCCGTTGAACCAAGCGCAGATTTCTTCGTAGCCGTCGAGGCACTCATTGACATTGACCTCACAGCTGAAGCCAGTGGTCAGCACAAACGCGCAGCTCGCCAATGCAAACTGCGCCCATCTTTGAACATTCATCGAATTGCTCCTGGATTGCGGCAAACGGCCCAAGACCTGTTTGCCAGATAACGGACGGACCCATTCCACTTCGGGTGCGTTCCAAGTGTTCCCATTTTTCACACTTTGCCGCACCTCAGCATCGGCCGATCTGCGGGTCGCTGCGCTGATCTGCGCCGGTGTCCTGGCCGAACGTGCTACGCGGCAGGCATGGAACCGACTTTTACCTTGCCCGTCTCCTTCACCGACGACGTCGACGAAGCCCAACGTGGGGTGCTGTTGCCCCGCCGTGGCTCCGCCCACGCCGCCGGCCTCGACCTCGTCGCCCATCTTGACAAAGCGCTGACCCTGCAGCCCATGGAGCGCGCGCTGGTGCCCACCGGCGTTCGCGTCGCCATCCCCGCCGGATGGGAAGGCCAAGTGCGCCCCCGTTCTGGCCTGGCCTTCAAACACGGCATCACCGTGTTGAACGGCCCTGGCACCATCGACGCCGACTACCGAGGCGAAGTGAAGGTTTTGCTGATCCATTTGGGCAGTGAGCCGTTCACACTCGAAGCGGGCATCCGCTTGGCGCAGCTGGTGCTGACGCCCACCCATGTGGGCGACGTGGAAGTGGTCGACACCCTGCCCGACACGGATCGCGGCAGTGGCGGTTTTGGCTCCACGGGCGTGCACTTCAACGGCGTTTGAAGGGCCGCGCAAGGGCCGAAAGGCCGTAAATCCGCTGACCTGCCTTTCGCATTGCGGGCAAATGTGGAAGGCCTGCGCCCACGGCGTGTCTTGCATCGCAAGAGGCGTCTTCTGCCAAGGTCAGGCGCCCTGCGTCTGCCGAGAACAGTGCGCGGGTGGAGACGACGACAGACGCTGGCAGGGTCTGTTTGCCGCCCGACAAGAGGGGCTTCTTCGTCGAGAACGGCGGAGAAATTGCGATCGCAAGCTTGAGTGCCGCATGCTGCGGACCAACTTCGGCGCATGGCCGTCTGGCGGCCTCTGAGCTTGATGCGCGGGCCCGCCCGCGAGGTTGATTCGCCCTCTGGCTGCGATTTGGTGAGGACACATTGCTCTGTTTTCGATGCGGCTCCTACAACCCCGACAGCGCCAGCGCGTGCTCGGTGTGCAACCAAGACTTCACCGCCAAAAGTGGCGGTCCGAAGACGACGAAAAAGGCGGCCACCAACACCGCCCTCTTCGAAGTCGGCCAGATCGTCGCCGACCGCTACAAGATCATCGAAGAGATCGGACAGTCGATCGCGGGCAGCGTCTACCGCGTCTACGACCAAGAGATCGATTCTGACGTCGCCCTCAAGGCCATCGGCCCCCACCTGCTGCAGACCTCTGAAGAGCGCAAGAACTTCTCCAAACAGCTGAAGGCCGCGCGCAAGCTGCACCACCAAAACATCGTCCGCATTTACGACGAGGGCACCGAAGACGACACCCGCTTCTTCACCATGAAGCTCCTCGAGGGGCTCACCCTGCGCAAGATCATCGGCTTGCGCCACGACAAGGGGCAGGCGTTCACCACCGAAGAGCTGGTGCCCATCTTTCACCAGCTCGCCGGCGCGCTCGACTACGCCCACAAGACGACGTTCCACGGCAACCTGAAGCCCGAAAACATCATCATCCTGCCCGACCTTCTGAAGGTCACCGACTTCAACCTCATCAAGGCCCTGCCCCTCAAGCCCTTCTTGGGCGTGGCCAAGCGCAACAAGACCTACCCCTACATTGCGCCCGAGCTGAAGGTCGAAGCCACCAACGTCGACGGACGCGCCGACATCTACTCCCTTGGCGTCATCCTCGCCGAGGTGCTCACGGGCTTGTTGTACGAGGGGCACTTCACCCGACAGTTCAGCGCCAGCCTCGAGCGCCTGCCCTCCAAGATGGATGGGCTGGTGCGCAAAGCCCTCTCCGAGCACCCCGACAGCCGCTACCAAAAGGCCAGCCACCTCGCCAAAGAGCTTGAAAAGGCGTTGGCACAGGTGCCGTCTGAAGGCCTGCCGCCTCCGGTGCAGGCCGGCGAGCCCCGCCGCACCGGCAAAAAGCCGCCGCCGCCGCCTGAAGAAACGCGTCCCGGCATGGTGCCCGAGCACACCGACGAGGGCAGCGAGCTTGAGTCGTACGAAGAGTCGCTCGAAGAACTCGGCCCCAGCCAAGTGATGATGTTGGAGTCTGAAGAAGGCTCCAGCGAAGAAGCCGAAGACGACTGGGAAGAAGCCACCGATCGCGCCCGTCTGCAGGTGCGCAAAAAAGACTCCGACCTGTCGACGAAGAGCGGCCGGGCGTCGCTGACGTCGAGAGAGCCCGGGCAAACGTCGGGGCTGTCGTCGAAAGAGCGCGCCAACAAAGCCGACAAGCTCGGCGACACGCTGTACTCCGAAGACGACCAAGACTTGCTGCCGCCGCCGATCCCCGACGGGCATGAAGTCGAAGACAGCTACGACTCGTTGCCATCGGGCATTGCGGTGCGTGGGGAGACGGAGCGTCCGGCGTACTTGGAGCAAGACCCGTCTTCGCTCGAAGACGACGACGAAGACGAAGAGACCGCCACCGACGTGCTCGGCATTCACGAAGAACTCACGGCGGTGGGCGTCGCAGACGACTCCGAAGAGGGCTACACCATGGCCCCGCCTCCGCTCGACGATTCTTCAGAAGAAGAAGAAGACAGCGAAGACATTCCCCCGCCGTTGCCGCGCGAAGAGCTTGCGGCGCAAGGCCAGGCGCCGACGCTGCGTCCGGTGACGCCGCCGCCGTCTGAAGAAAAGAGCAAGACGCCTCTGTTCATCGCGGCGGGCCTCCTCATCATCCTGCTGGTGGTGGGCTTCATCGCGATGCAGATCATGGGCCGCAAAGACACGGGCGACGGCAAGATCGCCACGGCCGTCGACGCCGGCAAGGTCATCGACGACGCTCCCCCAAAGACGGCCGAACCACCGGCGCCAGAGGCGACACCGCCTGCTGAACCTGCTGCACCTCCGGCGGAGCCCGAGGCCAAGCCTGACGACGGCAAAACGGGCGACACCAAGACCAACGGCAAAGAGCCCAAAGACGAAAAAGCCGTCAAGAAAGACGACGAACGTCGGGCCGAGCTCGAGCGCAAAGAACGCGAGGCCAAAGACCAGGCCGACCGTGAGCGTGAAGAGATGGAGCGCAAAGAGCGCGAAGCCGAACAGAAAAACGCGTTGGAGACGGCGAAAGCCTTGGCCGCCCAACAAAAGCGCCTGCTCGAAGAAGCGGAGCGTCGTGAAAAAGACGAACGCGCCCAACAGCAGCGCGATGCCGAGCTGAAGAAACGTGAAGCCGACAAGCGCAAGCGCGACGAAGAACGTCGTCGTGCAGAAGCGGCCGAGCGCAAGCGAAAAGAAGAAGAAGCCCGACGCAAAGCCGAAGAAGAAAAGAAGCTGGCGGCAGCGAAGAAGGGCACAGAATGCCCACGCGGCATGGTGATGATTCCGGGAGGCCCCTTCAAGATGGGCTCGTCGCCCTCCGACCCCATGCGCAACTTCGGCGAAAAGGGCCTCAGCACGGTCAACGTGCCGAACTACTGCATCGACTACTACGAGTTCCCCAACAGTCCGAAGCGCAAGCCCACCGTCGGCGTCAACTGGACGCAAGCCTTCAGCGCCTGCAAAAAGCGCGGCAAACGTCTGTGCACCGAGGCGGAGTGGGAGAAGGCCTGCAAAGGCCCCACCAACCGTCGCTTCCCCTACGGCAACACCTACAAGCCCGGCAAGTGCAACACCGAGGTCGACGGCGAAGCGGGCTCGGTGGGCTCGGCCAAAGACTTCAAGAAGTGCAAGTCGAAGTACACCATCTTCTCCCTCTCGGGGAACGCCGAGGAGTGGGTGTCGGACAGCTTCCGCAAGGGGGCACCGTCGAAGGTGGCCAAGGGCGGCGCCGCCGACCGTCCCGACTGGGCGTCACGCTGTGCCGCGCGTCGAGGTCTGAGCAAGCGCTCGGCCAAGAAGACCATGGGCTTCCGCTGCTGCGCCGACCCCCAATGACGTCGCTGCCGACCGCACGGCTTTGACGTCGACAACGCCTCCCTCGGGAGGCGTTTTCGTTTGCGGACGTGCTACAGTGCGACGTCGCCGAGAACCTGCTGCAACCCCGCTCCCGACGTCGAGGCCGACCCATGTGGACGCTGACAACACAAATGGCATTGGTGGCCGTGGTGGTGTGCGTGGCGTCGACCGTGGCTCTGCTGTTGCGCTCGCGGCGGCGGCTGTACACGCGCTTTGCGTTTTTCGCCAGCAGCATCGCGGCCTACTACGTCACGGCGTTGGTGACGGCCATCGTCGAGGGGCCGCAGTGGGATGCGTCGGGCGGCTCGTCGCTGTTGGCGTCGGCCAGGGTCGTGGCCGGCGCGGGCGTCATTGCGACGACGTCGATCTTCTTTGACGCCATCCTCGGCGAGGCCGGAATCCAAGCGGCCCGTCGACGCAAGAAAACGGTGATGGGGGCCGCGCTGATGGCAGCGTTGGGCATCACGCCCATCGCGGGCATTCCCGGCATGCAAGGGCTGGCGGTGGCGTCGGCGTTGTTGCTGCTGGGCGCCCGCGCGCGCGCCGTGTTGCAGCGGGCGAACGACGCGCAGTCGACGGCGGAGCGCACGCGTTTGCGATACCTGGCCTACGGCGGCGCCATGAGCTTGGTGGGCTTTTTGTGCGACGTCGGCGCCCTGTTGGGCTGGCCGGTGCCGCCGTTGGGCGGCCTCGTCGTCGCGGTGTACGTGTATTTCATCTCGCAGGCGTTGTTGCTGTCGCGGCTGCTCGACCTGCACGAACTGCTGGGCCGCGGCGTCGTCTTTGGGTCGCTGGCGTTGATCTTGGCGTCGGTGTACGGCGTGCTCGTCGCCTGGGCCGGTGGGCAGCGCGGCCTGTTCTTGTTCAACACGTTGGTGGCGTCGAGCCTCATTCTCATCTTGTTCGAGCCGTTGCGCACGTACCTCGAAGAGACGACGACGCGGCTGTTCTTTCGCGAACACGTCGACTTTGCCCGCACCCTGCGCAAGCTGGCGCAACAGCTGACGACGACCATCGAGCTCGACGACGCTGTGAACTTGGTGCTCGACACCATCTACGACGCCAAGCGGGCCACACACACGTCGGTGCTGTTTTTCGACGACACCGCCATGCGGCTGCAGCTGCGGGAGACGCGGGGCCCCCGCCCCATTCGTGTGCTGCAGGCAGAGACGCATCCAGGGTTTTTCTCAGAGCTGCTGCGCAATGAGGCGCCGATGTTGCGGGAGTCGGTGCAGCGCCGGCTCGACGAGATGCGGCACCAAAAGGCGTTTCCGACGGCCAAAGACGGCGCTGACAAAGCCGAGCGCTCTGCCGACGACGCCGGCAGCGAAGCCAAAGACGAGGTCGTGCTCGCCGGCCTCGACGCCTTGTTGGCCGACTTGGTGGTGCCCATCCGCACCGACAACAGCGTCGTCGGTGTGTTGTGCTTGCGTGACGAACGGCTGAGTGAGGCCTTTGCGTCAGACGAGATCGCCGCCTTGCGCCGGGTGGGCGAGCAGTTGGCCATCAACGTCGAGAACAGCCGCATGTTCAGCGTGGTGCGCGAGCGCGATCGGCTGGCCACGTTGGGCGAGATGAGCGCCGGCTTGGCCCATGAGATTCGCAACCCTCTGGCCGCCATCAAAGGGGCCGCCCAAGAGCTGAACCCAGACGCGTTCGACGAGTTCGACAAGGAGTTCTTGGAGATCATCGTCAGCGAAGTCGACCGCCTCAACGTCGTCGTCAGTGAGTTCTTGAACTACGCCCGGCCGTTTCGCGGCACCTTCGTGCCGTTGGCGCCCAACGACGCCGTGCGCCGAACCGTGCAGCTGATGGTGCATGATCTCCCCGACGTCGACGTCCAGCTGGAGCTCACCGAAGACCTCCCCGACGTCAGTGGTGACGCCGAACAGCTGCAGCAAGTGCTCATCAACTTGGTGCTCAACGCCGCCGACGCCATGGACCGCAAAGGCCACATCGTCATCCGCACCAGCCGGCGCGAAGCCCTCGAACGCGACAAAAGTGGCATCGCGCTCTTCGACCGGCCCGACATGGTCGAAATCGCGGTGCAAGACGATGGGCCCGGCATCCCCCCGCAGGTGCGTGACAACTTGTTCATCCCCTTTTTCACCACCAAACAGTCGGGCACAGGCCTGGGCCTGCCCATGTGCCAGCGCGTCGTGCAGCACCACGGCGGCGTCTTGGAGGTCGACTCCACCCTCGGACAGGGCGCAACGTTTCGCGTTTGCTTGCCGGCGGTGCCGACAAAGAAGGCCCGCGAGGGCCAGAGCGACTCTGGCGAGGCGCCAACAGCAGACCAGCCACGGCTGCAAGCCAAAGGGGACGCCGCCGTCGCGCCGCCGGCCCAGACGGTGGTGGAGTCTGCTGAGGCATAAAACCCAACAGCGTTGGGGGCCGTCTTTCACAGCATCGTGGAGGAACAGACGGCTCAAATCACATAAGCATCTGAATGAAAACAAATTAACCCAACAGCTTTGCTGCTGAACATGACAGTGTTTGCGCCGACAACGTGGTGGACATTGTGCCCGTCCACCCCGACGAATGCCGCCATTTTGGCAGCCGGAGTGTCTGGGTTTGACTGGCGATTCCCCCCGTCGCCGCCTTCGGCTACAACGACCGCAGACCTCGACGCTGCGACGGTGTCGACGATGGCCAACAGCCCCCGGTGGGGCCTGTGCAGGCCAAAGAGGAAGTGCATGTCAGCACGGGTGCTCATCGCCGACGACGAACTCAACCTCCGCCGGGTGCTCTCTGCCTCCCTGCGCCGTGAAGGGTACGACGTGGTCACCGCTGCCACGGGCGCTGAAGCCTGGCGCATGCTCGAAGGCACCGACACCCCAGAAGGCGAACGCTTTGATCTGCTGATCACCGACGTGCGCATGCCCGAACTCGACGGCCTCGCCTTGTTGGAGCGGGTGCACAAGCGCTTCCCCGACCTCCCCGTGGTGTTGCTCACCGCCCACGGCACCGTCGACATGGCGGTGCAGGCGCTGAAGCAAGGCGCGTTCGACTTCATCTCCAAGCCTTATGAGCGCGACGAGCTCTTTGTCGTCGTGCAAAAGGCGCTGGCCCAGCACGAGGCCGCCCAAGAAGAGAGCCACCCCGACGAAGACGCCCCCCGCAACGACTTGGTGGGCTCGTCGGAGCGCATGAAGAGCGTGCTCAGCATCATCGACCGCGTGGCCGACTCCCCGTCGACGGTGCTCATCACGGGCGAAAGTGGCACCGGCAAAGAGCTGGTGGCCATGGCGCTGCACAAGGGCAGCCCCCGCGCCGACAAGCCCTTCATCCGCATCAACGTCGCCGCCATCCCCCAGACGCTCATCGAGGCGGAGCTCTTTGGCCACGAAAAGGGCGCGTTCACGGGCGCGGTGACGCAAAAGCCCGGCCGGTTTGAGTTGGCCGACGGCGGAACCCTGTTTCTCGACGAGATCGGCGACCTGCCCATCGAGATGCAGGTGAAGCTGCTGCGGGCGTTGCAAGAGAGCCAGTTTGAGCGCGTGGGGGGCATCAAGACCCTCAACGTCGACGTGCGGCTCATCGCCGCCACCAACCGCGATTTGCTCAAGGCCATCGACGAAGGGCGGTTTCGTGAAGACCTCTACTACCGCCTGAACGTCGTGCCCATCTCGTTGCCGCCGTTGCGCGAGCGCGTCGAAGACATCCCTTTGCTCGTCACCCACTTCGTCGAGAAGCTGTCGGCGCGGCTGAACCGGGACGTGCGTGAGGTGAACCCGGACGCCATGGCGCTGCTGCAGTCGTACCCCTGGCCGGGCAACATCCGAGAATTGGAGAACATCATCGAGCGCACGTTGCTGTTTGCCGATGGTCCCGTCATCGACGTCAGTGCCCTGCCCCCCGACATCGTCGCCAAGGTGAAGGGCATGAGCGAGCACACCGTGCAAGCCGTTGCCGTCGCTGCCACCGGCGACCACGCCCCAGACGCGTCGATGAAAGACATCGTGCGCAAAGCCACCGCCGACATCGAAAAAGCACTCATCGTGCGCGCGCTGGACGAGACGTCGGGCAACGTCACCCACGCCGCAAGGCGGCTGAAGATCAGCCGCAAATCACTGCAGATCAAGATGAAGGAATTCGGCCTGCGCGACGACGCTCGCTCTCAGACGGGGGAGCCCATCTCCTCAGAGGGGACAACGTCGTAGACCGCCTGTCGCGTCTTCACAGCTGAACCGCAAAAACGCAAAACGCCTCCAGCGATGGAGGCGTTTGCGTTGCATGTTGGCGACGGGTTGCCGTTACTTGCTGATCTTGAAGGGGATCTCGGTGTACTTGCGCTCGCCGTAAAACTCGGGCCACTTCACACGGCTGAGGGCTTTGCGCAGGCACCCAGGGAGGGGGCCGTTGCGCACCTGACGTTCGAGCACTTTCACCTGGATGGCCTTGCCATCGTTGGCAACGACGAAACCCATGGTGACGGTCTTGGGCATGTTCTTGTTGCGCTTGAACTCGGCTTTCAAGCAGCCGCCGATGCCGCGCTTGGCTTTGGCCAGTCCGCCGGTGATTTGTTTGTTGGTGAGCGTACGCGGGAGGTTCTTCTTCGCGGCCGCCGCCACCTTGGTTTCTTTGGCCTTGTCGTCTTTGCCCTTCTTGGCTTTGGCCTTGTCTTTGCCCTTCTTGCCTTTGTCGCGGCCGCGCTTGCCCTTCTTGCCACGCCGCTTGTCTGCCTTTTTGGAGATGGGCGCCAGCGGCAGGTGGTCGGGGTTGGCCATCGCCACCTTCTCGCCGTCGGTGGGGGCCGGGTCAGGCTCGGGTGCGGGCTTGGCTTTCGGCTTTGCGCGCACCTTGCGTTCAGGGAGGTCGACGATGGGGGGCGCCTTCTCGATCCACGCTTGGGTGTCGTCCCACGGACGCGCCACCATCACGGCGCGGGCCCCCATGGCGGATGCCGCGAACGGCATGATCATCAACGCCATGACCACCACGACGCGCAGCTTGGCGTTGCGGCTGGCCCGGGCTTCGTAGGCACGACGGCGTTGGTCGCGATCGCGCTCGGCCTTGCCCTCTTTGAGGGCTTTGTAAAAAGCCGGCACCGACTTCAGCGGACGCCACTCGCCCACCTCATGGCCCACCGGGCAGTCTTTGCCGAGGGTGCCGTCGCGGGCGTGGGAGGCGACGATCTCACCCTTCACCGGCCCTTTGAGGATGTCGCCGTCTTTGAACACCCATTCTTGCTGGAGAGGGTCGTCGCTGCGTTGCGCCGGCCCTGAGGTGTTGGCCTCGATGGCCGCCAGCGTCGCGGCCAAGGCGTCGGCCTTGGCGGCGCTCTTGCCCTTCTTGGATTTGCGCGGGGGCGGCTTGCGCCCTGGAGGCCCCTTTGCCGACTTCGATTTTCGGGGAGGAGGAGCAGCCATGGGCGATCAAACCTACACAAAAGGCCGTGTTGCAGCGTCGTCGAGAGATATCTTGCTGGCGGTGAAAAACACAAGTTGAGCCATCGCTGTGCCCGTCCCCAGACGGTGCCGGCAACGGCCGCACCTCCGCCGGGTGCGTTGACTCCTGGCGTGGGTGTGCAACCAAGACTGCAAACGGGGCCAGGCCCCAAACGGTCTGTTGCGCGGGGTGGGCAGATCCACAGCAGCTGACTCCACGGACCCGACATGAGCCGCATCTCCCTCCTCATTCGTTTTGGCTATGACGGCAGCCGGTTTCATGGCCTGCAGCCGCAAAAAGACTTTGTCACCGCTGGCTCCGCCCTCCGCGACCGCCTCGAAGAGGCCGCCGGACGACGGCCGAAGGCATTGTTCTTCTCGGCCCGCACCGACGCCGGTGTCCACGCTCTCGAAAACGCCGCCACTTGCTGGTTCCCCGGCCCTCTCGACGTCGAGCAGTTCATGCGCGACGTCATGCAAGACCGCGACGACGGCCTCAGCCGAGTGCGTGTGGAGCGGGTGCCAATCCACGTGCACGCCCGTGGCTGCTCCCGCGGCAAGCGCTACCGCTACACCATCGACACCGGCTGCCTCGACGGCTACTGGCACGCCACGCACAGCTGGCGCATCCTGCCCCGCCTTGACGTCGAAGCCATGCGGGCCGCTGCCCGCCACCTCGAGGGCGAACACGACTACACGTCGTTTCGAGCGGCAAAGTGTTCGGCGAAAACCCCCATCAAGCGGCTGGCGTCCATTCGCATCTCCGACCCATTGCCGGTCGGCTTGCAGGCGCGACAAGCACTGCCGAACACCACGGGACGCAAGCGGCATGACTTCGAACTCGGCCCCGTGCCCGACGGCGTCGACGAACAACGCATTCTCATCGACATCGCCGGCGATGCCTTCTTGCGAAAAATGATTCGCATTCTCGTCGGCACCCTCGCCGAAGTTGGCATTGGATGGCGGCATCCCGACGACATTCTCGACGTCATCGCCGCCAAGAACCGCCAAGCTGCTGGCCTCACCGCCCCCGCCCGCGGTCTCACCCTGTTGCAGCTGGGCTTCAGCTACCCCGACGACGGAAGCCGATTGGTGCCAGAACTGCGGGGCCTGCAAAAAGACGCAGCCGGCATGACCGAGTTGAGCGCGACGTCATCGTCGGATGCCTCCTGACTTGGTACACGACCATCATGGCGTCGCGCATCAACTACCGAGACATGGCCCGGGTCATCCGGCGGGTCGAACACAACCGGGCGCAACGCGCACGACAAGAAGCCCCTGGTGAAGGCGTTGCCCTTGACCAGGTGCTCGGCGTGCTCGACAGCAGCGACGGCAAAGACGATGTGGCCGCCCTCGTCGACGACGCGCGCAACGCCCTCGCCGAAGCCAAACGCAAACAAGCGACACACGGCAGCCCCTTTGCCGTGCACATCGAAGACCAGTTTCTCCCGGCCGACCCGCTGCTCGCCAACGTCGTGCAGCAACTGAGCTTCGCCCACACCACCATCGACGCCGACTCTGTCCCCAGAGCTGTTGTCACCGCATTGGCGCAGGTGGCTGCGCAAAACGGCGTTGTCGACGTCGACACCGCCTCTCAACGCTTGGGGCCGTGGGCCACGCGCATCCTGTCGATGGTCGACAAAGCCGGCCACGCCGGCACCAGCCACAAAGAACGACTCGACGGCGTGAGCGGCCCCGTCGCCGCCCAGGTGGTGCGCTCGACGGGCGACAAGCGGTTCTTGCAACGGATGCCTCTGCTCGACGAGATGCTGCAGCAGCTGGGCGGCAAGACCCCCATGAAGGGCGTGCGCATGGCGTCGGTGCAACACCTCTTTCCAACGACGGAGGGGCTGTTTCGCGCGTTCACGCTGGCGGGCGCTCCTCCTGAAGACCACATCGTCGGCGGCAAGAACTATTCGACGAACGTCGAGGCGTACCACCGCATGGACGCCGAAGGGTACGACACCCACTGGATGGCAGCGCCGCGGGCGCGCGAAGCAGGGCTCGACGCTGAAAAAGTCGTCAAAGACATGGCCCGCGCACAGCTGGAGCGCATGTTCGCCGACACGCCGCCCGACGCCAAAGTCGCGCCGCCGTTCCTCCTGCTCGACGACGGCGGCAAGCTCATCGACTGTTTGCATCGGGAGTTCCCGGAGCGGGTGCACCAATGTGTTGCCGTCGAACAGACCGACCGCGGCATTCAGGTGCTCGAAAAACTCGAAGATGATGGCATCGCCGTCGGCTGCCCCGTCGTCAACATGGCGCGCTCGTGGTGCAAAAAAGACATCGAAGGTCCCGTCATCGGCGAGAGCGTCGTCTTTCACATGGAGCACGCGCTCGACCAACTCGCCGTCGACCCCAAAGAGAAAACCGCCTGCCTGGTCGGCTTTGGCGCGGTCGGCGAAGCGGTGGCGGCATCGTTGTTGCGCCGCGGCTACACCGTCGTCGTCACCGACCCAGATCCCGCCGCTCAACAGCGCGCCCAAGACATGGGGTGCACGCCGATGGCCAAAGAAGACGCCCTCGCCCAAGGCCATGTCCTCGTCGGATGCACCGGCAAACAAAGCGTCACCCTCGACGACTTGGAGCGTCTGCCCGACGGCGCCGTGCTCGTGAATGCGGCATCTGGCAACCATGAATTGTCGCTGCATGAGCTTGGCGAAGCCGACTACAAGCGCATCGACCCCCACCTCGACGTCGACGACCAAGGACGGCTGACGTCGTCATTCGCCGGCCAAGACCTCGCTCTCGGCGACTTGCGCGACGGCGCCGACACGTGCCACCGCGTGTTGCGCTCCGCCGACGGAAAAGAGCGGCTGGCGCTGCGGTCGGGATACGTCGTCAACATGACCCTCGGCTTGCCTCCCGAGTATGTGCAACTGACGCTGGGGTTGTTGCTCGCCAGCTGTTTGCAAGCCGTCGACGCCCAACAGCCCGGCCTCGTCGACCTCGACGACGCGGCCCAACAGTTCATCACGTTGCGCACCCGCAAACACCTGTCGGGCATCGGCAAGACATTGGACACCCCCGACTTCAGAGGCCTCGACAGCTGGACATCGCGCTAACGGCGCCCGGTTTTGTCGAGCGGGTAGGTGTGCACCAACGCGCGGGCCAACTCTCCTGCCTCGTCGAGCAGCGCGTCACGCCGCAGCAGCACCACACGTCCCTCGTCACGGCCGACCACGCCGTCGGCCATCCACCGTCGAAAACATGTGTGCACGGTGCGCTCTGAGACGCCCGCCATGGCCGCCCAGTCGGCTTGGGTGCGCTTGATGCTCAACTTGCGGTCGGTGTTGTAGGCCTCGCTGGCGACGTCACCGACGGCGAGCAGCAGTGCGGCAAGTTTCGACGTCGACGACGCCAAGTGCGCCGTTTCATACGAGGCCGACACCGCGAAGGCGTGGGCCAGGTCGACGAGGCATTCTTTGCTGGCGGCGTTGTCGTCTAGGTGGGCGCGAAACGCAGCCTTGCTCAGGCGCAATCCCTTGGCGGCGCCGATGGCGTGCACCGACTCCAGCCACATGGGGGCGTCGGTGACGGCCTCCAGCACGCCAAACAAGGTGGGCGCGCCAAGGATCTTCACCACGACAGAGGTGCCGTCTTCGCCGCGGTGCACGATGGCCACGGCGCCCTCCACCAGCACGTAGCTGGCGTCATGGGGGGCGCCCCTCTCGGCAATGACGTCGCGGTCGGCCCAGTCACACGTCGGCGCCTCCAGCGTCAGCCAGCTGTGCATGTCTCCTCCTGTGCGCGCAGGTGCGACACTCGCACACAATGTCGGATTTTCCGCAACGTTTCGGTTTCAGCGACGCGTCTCCCCGACATGGTCTTCGTCGAACCCGACGGCAGCCCACCTACAGCGCCGACTCAGGAGACTTTCATGTTGCGATTGCGCCCCCTTTCTCGTCGTCACCTGCCCTTCTTCTCGGCCGCACTGGTCGCCCTCCTGTGCACCGCTTGCGCCACCGGAGACGGCACGGGCGAACCCGACTCCGAGCCTGCTGCGGAGCCCTCTGTGTCACCTGAAGCTGGAGAGCCTGAAGCTGGAGAGCCCGAAGCTGGAGAGCCTGAAGCTGGAGAGCCTGAAGCTGGAGAGCCCGAAGCAGGAGAGCCCGAGGCTGGCGAACCCGACCCCGCCCCGGCCTGCAACGCGGGCGACTTCTTTGGTGTCTGCGACGGCGCCGACGCCATCGAGGTCTGCAACGATGGCTCCTGGGGCTCGTACTCCTGCGACACCTTGTGCCAACAACAAGGAGAAGCCGGTGGAAGCTGTGGCCCGGCCGGCGGCAGCGACGATTGCCTCTGCGAATCTGGCCCCGCCGAGCCTGTGCACGGCTCGCTGTGCGACAGCAATGACAGCAGCGCCTGTGGGTTTCCGTCGTCGGGCCTTTTGTGTGTCGTCGAGAACCAAGGAGACGTTCAGGGCACGTGCCGGGTGGTGTGCAACACGTTCTTGGAATGCACTGACAACGACGAGGCCCTCAACGCCTTCGACACCGAGTGCTGCGACGTGTTCAATGGCTCACGGGTGTGCGCCAACGACTCCGTGTACCCCGACGCATGCGCTCGCTGAGCTTGCGCGACGACGACAAACGCCCGCGGTCGCGGGCGTTTTTGTTGCAGGCGGTCTTGGCGTTTGCGTCAGCTCACCGCGTGGCTCTGCTTGATGCGCTCGAGATGGGCGTCGATTTCGACTTTCAGTTCGCCGTCGTCGTGCTCCCGGGCTTTTTCAAGGGCGGCCTTGGCTTCGCGCGTCTTGCCCTGCACCCGATGGATGATGCCCATCTGCAGGTGGGCGCGCGCAAAGCGAGGGTCGACTTCGAGCGACTTCACAAGTGCGGCCTTGGCGTCGTCCATCTCGCCCGCGAGGTAGTGCTCCAGCCCCAGACGGTAGTGGTCTTCGGCTTCGTTCACCAACTCGACCTGAAAGAGGGCGCGGCCGGCCACATTGACGATGGCGGCGCGCAACAGGCCGGCCCAAAAGAACGTCGCCGCCTCAAACGCCAACAGCACCCCGACGGGAATGTCAGGCAGCACCGCTTTGCCGTTTCGTTTGATGCGCACTTTGTTGTAGCGCCCTCGGCTCAGCCAGTAGGTCACGCCATCGCGCAGCTGGCCCATGGCCTCGCCGACGTTCTCGCCGAGCACCTCCAGGGAGAAGCCAGCCTCACCCTCTTGCTGTTCTTGCCGTCGCTCTTCTCGGGCTTCGGCCTCGGCCTCGCTCAGCACCTCGGTCGGAGGCGTCGACCCGGCGGGCGCTTTCGCGTCATCGGTGGGGGCAGCTTGGTCGGCGTCGGTCATGGGCGTTCTCCAGACAGCAGCGTACCCCACCCTGTCGACCCTGTCGGCTTTTGGGCACCGCGCACAAGACCGGCAGAAGGGTGAAGAAGGTCATCATCCTGTCTCCTCCCAGCATTTGCATGCCTGGGGGGATCGACAAGGGCAAAAAGCCCAGATACGTTCCGGCCGCTTGTCGGCGCTGCCGACGCCTGTGTTGGAGATCCCATGGCCCACTCGACTTGTCCGCGCCTGCAACTCAACCCTGAGTTCCCTGAACCCCGCAAGATTCAGCGCGCCGTCGACACCCTCGAGCGGGGCGGCATCATCGCCTACCCCACCGACACCACCTATGGCATTGGCTGCAGCATCTTCGAAAAGAAGGCCATCGACCGCATCTACCGCTTGAAGGGTCTGAAAAAAGACCACCTGCTGTCGTTCGTCTGCGCCGACCTCAGTGACATCGCCCGCTACGCCCTCGTCGAGAACGAGGCCTACCGCATCATGAAGCGCCTGCTTCCGGGGCCCTACACCTTCGTGCTCCGCGCTACGCCTGAAGTTCCTCGCGTGCTGCAATCGAAGCGCAAAACCGTCGGCATCCGCGTGCCCGACAACCCCGTCACCTTGGCGCTGGCCCGCTCCTTCAAAAAGCCCATCGTGTCGACGTCGGCCACCGTCGAAAACAAGAACCTCCGCGATGCGGCCGAAATCAACGTGCACATGGGCCACGGCCTCGACCTCATCCTCGACGTCGATTACCTCGACAACCCCGCCTCGTCGGTGGTCGACCTCTCCGGCCCCTACCCCAAGGTGCTGCGAGAAGGCGCGGGCGACCTCTCCTGGCTCGAAAACTGACCTCGGCGCTCCCAGGCACACCGCCTGCTGCGTTGCTGTGGTGCTCCTTCGGTCACGTACCTCAAGTACGCTCCCTCGGTGCGCTCCTCGCGCCTTGCACGCGGCGCACCTGAAAGCCCCTCCGGCTTCGGGCGCACGTTCAGGGCGCGTCGTCGACCCCCGCGTCGACGGCGTCGGGTTCAGGATCCGGCTCGTCGACGACACCAGCGTCGTCGACGGGGCAGTCCAACACGCCTTCGGCGCTGAAGTCGTCGTTCTCATCGGAGGTGTGCACGTCGACGCAGATGGCGTCGGCGCACACGCCGCCTTCAAAGCAAGGCAAGCTGCAGCTGCAGATGGGTTCATCGAGGCGTTCGACGACCACCACTTGCGTGGCCACCGTCGAAACGGCGCCGTCGTCGTCAATGACGTCGACCGACACTGCAAACGAACCGGGCGACGGGAAGAGGTGCACGAAGGCACCGTCTTGCCGTTCGACCTCTTCGCTGCCGTCGCCGTAGGTGGCGACCATGTTGACGACGCGTCCGTCTGGGTCGTAGGTGGCCGTGGCGTCGAGCGAGACCTCCTCGTCGACGTGCCACACCTGCGGACTGATGAGACGGGCCACAGGAGGTTCGTTCTCGACCTCAGGCTCGCTGGTGCCATCTTCACACGCCGTCAACAACGTTGCCGCCGCCAAGAACAGAAGAGCGCGCCTCATGCGGGGTTCTCCACGTCGACAAAGGAGGCATTGAGCCCTTCGCCAGCCAGCGCTTGGGCCACGCGTTGGGCGCCGAAGCGCTCGGTGTGGTGGTGTCCGCCGGCGATGAAGCAAATGCCGGTCTCGTCGCTCATGGCTTTGCAGTATTCGGTGGCCTCGCCGGTGACGAAGAGGTCGGCGCCTTTGTCGATGGCCTCGTAGATGCGGTCGGGGGCGCCTCCCGAGCACAACGCGATGGAGCGGATGGTTTTGTCGTCGTCACCAAAGGCCGCGAGCGAAGGGCCGATGGTGTCGACGAGGGAGGTGCGCACCTCTTTGAACGACCTGGGCGTCGTGGCGTCGCCCATGGTGCCGACAAACTGGCCCTTGAACTCGCCAAAGGGTTGGCGTTCGTCTCCGACGCCGAGGGCGTCGGCCAAGCCGGCGTTGTTGCCGAGCGTCGGGTGGGCATCGAGCGGCAGGTGGTAGGCGAAGAGTGAGATGTCGTGCTCGAGGAGGAGCGCGACGCGGGTTTTCATCCACCCTTTGAGGTGCCGAATGCCGCCCCCCCACACGATGCCGTGGTGCACGAAGATGGCTTGCGCCTTTTGGGCGATGGCCGCTTCGATGAGGGTGCGATTGGCGGTGACGCCGCAGACCACGGTGTCGACGTCGTCGCCGCCTTCGACTTGCAAGCCGTTTTCACCGACGTCGCGGAAGCGCTCCGGCTCCAACCAGCCATTCAACAAGGATTCGAGTTCAACGCGGCGCATGGGACTCCTCCGACGGATTTGACGTCGTCATCGAAGGCTTACCACGGATGACAGTTACTCGCAGGGGGTGCCGGGGGTGACTTCTTGAATGCCCGGCTGCACGCTGCCGAAGGTGAAATAGCCGGCGTTGCGCTCGAGTTGCACGACGTCACGGGTCTGGCCGCTGCTGCCGAGGGTGGTGCAGAACTCGCGCACCTGCTCGGGGTTTTCGCCGCCGTAGATGCGCACCCGCGTCTTGATGGCGACGGGGCCGCGCTGCAGGCAATCTTGGCTGCCCATGACGGCGGAGTAGTAGTCGGCCTCCATGGCGCAGATGGGGTACTCGCCGTAGTCGAAGCACGATTGGGTGGCGTTGGCGTTCCACGCTGTGTTGCAGTCGAGTTCGATGCACGCGAAGTTCACCGCGCGGCTGAGTGAACCAGGAACAGCCAAGCAGTCGTCGACGAGGTCGGCGCGCACGGCGAAGGTGCCGTTGGCGCCGCTGCCTTCGTGGGTGACCTTCTCGTCGATGATCCAGGTTTGACCCCGCACTTGCTCGGTGCGGGCACTGCCCCAGGCGAGTTGGCCGTAGGTGCCCATGGCGCTGCAGGCACAGGTGCCGTCGATGCCACAGCTGGGGTCGGCCGGCTTGCCACAGGTCTGCCCCGTCGTCACCGAGCGGTAGCTGAGGTCGACGTTGGCCGTGGGCACACCAACGCCCGCTTGGCAGAAGCACCCCTCGTCGATGATGGTCTCTGGGCCCATGACGACTTCGAGGTTGGGGCCGCCCGGTGGGATGTAGCCAGCACCTTGCAGGTTCAACGTCGGCGCCAAGCCGGAAGGCTGGTCGTTGATGGCGTGCACCACGTTGCTGCTGGCTTGGTTCAGTTGCGGGGTGAAGTCGACGAAGACATCGATCTCCTCGTTGGGCAGCAGGGTGTACGGCAGGGTTTGCACGGTCTGCACGGTGTATTCGACGGGCACCTGCTGGCCGACGCGCAACATGCTGACTTCGATGGGGCTGGCGCCAATGTTCTTCAACGTCGACGACAAACGTTGGGTGGAGCCGACCATGCCGTCTGCAAACACCAACTGCGGCGGGTCAAAGACCAAGGCGTTGGGGGGCTGGCTCGTCGCCGTTAGCGTCGCCGCCTTTTCAACGTTCTCAGGCGCGTCGGAGTTGGCTTGGGCGGTGATGACCAACGCTTCGGCATCGGCGATGACGTCGGGGGTGTACACCACGGGGATCTCAATGCTCTGCCCCGGCGTGAGGAACAACGGCACACTCGGCAACGTGAAATCGAAGGCGTCGACGTCGCCGGTGGCCTCAAGGCTGTGCACCGTCAGCACTTTGTCGATGGTGCCGTCGTTGGTGATGAGCACGCTGACCGCGGTGGACTCTTCGCCCGCTGGGACGTAGCCGAAGTCATGCGTCTCGGGCGTGACGTCGAGGTTGCGTGCGCCCTTGAATTCGCTGAGGAGGTCGATGGCGATGGCGGTGGGGTCGCACTCGAAGGTGCAGCCTGCAGCATCGGTGACCAAGAAGGCCTGCCCCACGTCGGACTCGCCGTCGGCGAGGGCGTAGTGCAGCGTGACTTCGAAGGTGTCTTGCGGCTCAAGGGTGACGGGAAGCGCAGGCTCGGTGGTGTACGAGAATTCGTCGCTGGTGTCGTCGCCAAAGAAGATGCGCTCAAGGGCAAAGGCGCCGGTGCCGGTGTTCTGCACCTGCAACACTTGGTCGACGCTGGCGTTGAGCAAGGGCGAGCCGAAATCGACTTCGGTGCCGGGCAAGATGGCGACTTGGCCGTCGCCGGCAGGCACTTCGGGGCCCGGCGCCGGCTCGGCGGTGGGCTCGGGTTCGAAGACCAGGCCCGTGTCGCAGACGCCGTCGACGCAGATGCCGGCACCGCAATCGCTGTCGATCATGCACTCGGCGGCGGGGCCGGCGTCGCAGCTGCCATCGGTGCAATCGGTGCCGACTTCGTTGACACATCCGATGTGGGCGAGGCCCCCCAGCCACGCGGCCGTGACGACGAAAAGAGACGTCAGGCGAAGGTTGGGGAAGGCGTTGGGCATGGGGACCTCAGGGGTGCTTCTGCAGGCTCCCTCGATGTATCGGCGGTTGGGTGGGGATGTTGCGCAGATCGACCTACACGTCCTACATCCACCCACCACGGGAGGGCGAGGCCTGCGCCTGCATGTCGTGCGAGGCCTGCGCCTGCATGCCGTGCGAGGCCTGCGCCTGCATGTCGTGCAAGGCCTGCGCCTGCATGCCGTGCGAGGCCTGCGCCTGCATGTCACCCCAACAAATTCAGCCACTTGCGCACGCCTTTGTTTTCAGCATGTTGGCCGAGACGTCATCCACAACACACTGTTATTGAAACACTTCAACAAAAACCGCCTGCACCTGCATGTCGTGCGAGGCCCGCGCCTGCATGTCGTGTGAGGCCTGCGCCTGCATGTCGTGCGAGGCCTGCGCCTGCATGTCACCCCAACAAATACAGCAACTTAAAAAACACACATGCTTTCAGAACCTTACAGCCCACCTTCTTCATAAACCCTTATTTCCAAAACAGTTCCAGCCCAAACCCACACCAGCGGACACCGCCGGTTTTCAGCCGCTGCCAACTTCGGTAGGACCCGGCGCCATGTCACAGACGCCCCTCCCCACGCCCGACCAAGACGAAGCCCTCATCGCCCTGCAAGTGGGACGTCCGCTGCAGTCCGACTGCGAGGTGGTGCACCGCTGCCATTTTCAGCTGCCGGTCGTCAGCCGAGCCCACCCCCGCGACCGCAAGGGCCGCCCCTTTCCGACGCGTTATTGGCTGAGTTGCCCGCTGGCCCTGCTGCGTGTCGGCCGCATCGAAGCCGACGGCGGCGTGCTGGAGTTTGAAGCCCGACGGCAAGACCCCGCCTTCGACGCCGCGCTGAGCAAAGCCCACGCCGACTACGTCGCCGACCGCGAAGCCGCCACCCCCGACGACATGCCCTACAAGCCCCACGGCGGCATTGCCGGCACACGCGAAGGTGTGAAGTGCTTGCACGCCCACCTCGCCCACCACTGGGGCGGCGGCGACAACCACATCGGCCGTGAGGTCGCCAACCGCATCGGCGCTCTCGACTGCGCCCATGCCTGCGCCGTCATCGATGACGACGGCAACGTCGACAAGAACCCGCAATGGGTGCGAGAAAAACTGTGAGCCGCGCCGACCTGTTGCCTTACCCAGATGCCTTGCGCCGTCTGTTGTCGGTGACGTCGTCGCCCCGCATGGGGCTCGAGCGCATGGAGCGGCTGCTCGCGCTGTGCGGCGCCCCCCACCGCCAGCTGCGCGCGCTGCACGTCGCTGGCACCAATGGCAAGGGAAGCACGCTGGCGTTCTGCAGCGCCCTCCTCGACGAGGCGGGCCTTCGCTGGGGTCGCACCACGAGCCCCCACCTGACTTGCGCGCGTGAACGCATCGTTGTCGATGGCGCGCTCGTCGACGAGCCCACCTTCTGTCGCGTCGAGGCCGACGTCGCCAGCGCTGCCTTGCAGATGCTCGACGACCCACCGACGTTCTTTGAACGCATGACGGCGCTGGCCTTTTGCGTCTTCGCTGAAGCGCACCTCGACGTCGTTCTCGTTGAAGTCGGCCTCGGTGGGCGCCTCGACGCCAGCAACGTGCTTCGCCCTGTTGCCTGCGGCATCGGACGCATCGCCAAAGACCACACCCGCTGGCTGGGCGACACCGTCGAGGCCATTGCAGGTGAAAAGGCCGGCATTCTCAAAGCCGACACCCCTGCATTCGTTGTCGACCAAAGCGACGTGGTGCTGGACGTCATTCGCACGCGGGCGGCCGATGTCGGCACTGCCGTCGAGGTGGTCTCGCCCGTCGATGTCGATGTCAAACTCGGCCTGCCGGGAGCCCACCAACGCAGCAATGCGGCGTTGGCATTGGCGCTGGTGTCGGCCGCAGGCATTTCGCTCGACGACGCGCGACAGCGACGTGCGCTTGCCCATGCCGCCTGGCCCGGCCGGCTCGAATCGCTTGGCGACGGACGCATCACCCTCGACGGTGCCCACAACGAAGATGCCGCGGCCGCCCTCGCCTCGTCGTTTGTGCCGCCGTCAACGCCGTGGACGCTCATCATGGGCGCCACCGATGGACATGACGCCGGCGCCTTTGCGCAGCGGCTCGTCGACGGCGGCCTGGCGCCAGGCCATGTCGTCGTCACCCAGGCCAGCGCGCCGCGCTCGACGTCCGCGGACGTCATCGTCAAGGACGTTCGACGCGCCTTTCCCGACGCCACCACCGCCGGTCTGGATGACGTGCGCACGCTGCTGACGTCGTCGACACCGGTGCTCGTCACGGGCTCGTTGTACCTCGTCGGCGAAGTGCGCAGTTGGCTCACCGACATGCCGGTCGACCCAGTGCTTCCTCTGTTTTGATCAGCGAATGCGAATGCTGGGCGCCCGACGCAAACTGTCGAGAAAGACACGGATGGCGCCTTTCTCGTCGTCGGTGAGACCAAAGAACGCGTCGGAGGCGCCCTTGGCTTCGCTGCCCTCGCCGCCATGCAAGTAGATGGCCTCGTCGAAGGTGGCCGCGGCGGCGGTGTGCATCCACGGCCCCGTTTGCGCCACGGCCATCAGACGCCGGGTGAGAAAGACGTCGGCCTCGACGCCACGCTCTGCATGTTGGGCAGGTAGGCGGTCGCCCATGTGGTGCCGTTTGAAGTCTGAGAACACGGGGATGAGGAAGCCGCCATCGTCGGACGTCGACGGCAGCGGACGCGCGCCATGCTGCAGGTCGACCCGCACGGTGCTGCCCGACAGCGTCGGATGCACCTCGTACGTGGGCTGCGCGACCTTCAAGAAGGGCACGTGGCAGTAGGCGCATCCAATGCCTTCAAACAGCTCTGCTCCTTCTGCCCACCGGATGGCGAAGTCTTCGGGGCCGGGCACGTCGACGACAGGGACGTCCTGTGTCGCCAAGAACACCTGCAACGCCGTCAGCTGCCCCTCGGTGAGTTCGCGCTCGACGCCGTCGTCGTCGGGGTCGTCTGCCGGCCCGTTGCCCAGGTCGAGGTCGGTGATGGCGCCGGACGCCACGAGGGGCAACACCTCTTCGGCCTGCATGCCGAGGTGCACCTGCAGCGAGTGCATCAAGAAGTCGCGCAGCTCAGGGAAGACGCCCTTGTAACCGAACGGCTTGATGACGAGGTCACCGTCGACGCCTTCGACATCGCTGGTGTCGACATGCACGCGTGCGTTTCGTTTGCTGAGCAACAACTGGCCAAACGAAATGCCCTGCGTCGTCAGGGGCACACGTCGCGTCGTCTCGTCGGAGGCGTCGAAGTCGGCGACGGCCTCATCGCGTTGACGCTGTAGGTCGGCCGACATTTCTTGCGCGAGCACCTCCACCCATCCCAGCCCCCACAAGGGAGGAGGGTTGCGCTCGTCATGGGTGGTGACGTCGTCGCCATCGCCAAAGAGAAACGAGTTGTCGGCGCGATCGCCCGAGCCACCAAGGCCTTGCTTCCAGTGGCAGTTCAAACAGCTGGTGGCGTCGGGGCCGCCAAATGCACCCGCCTGAAAGCGACGCATGTTGGGCCGAGGTTTGGCACCAGCAGCCGCGTGGTCGTCGAGGTCGTTGCCGAAGCCTTCTTCAAGGCGAAAGCGGCGGGTGAACAGGGCACGGCCGACGTCGACGACGTCGTCGAGGGCGTAGCAGCCGTGGTCGATGTCGACTTGCTCCACGCGATGGTGCGCCCACTGCGCTGCCGGATCTTTGGCTTCGGCAAAGCGCTCGGCGTCGCGTTCGGCTCGGTAGTCGAGCCACGCCTGCGCCATCTCCTCGCTGAGCTCGCTGTGGCCCAGGCCCAGGTGCGGCACGTTTGGCCGGGGCGGGCAGACGTAGGCAGGTGGGCCGGCATCGACGACGGGGACACCCGCGTCAACCACTCCCGCATCGGCGTCGGGCACGCCAGCGTCGTCGTCTGGGACGACGACAGGAGGAACAATGATGGGGGCCGGGGCTGGAGGCACGCCCGTCGGACACCCAGCCAGGCAGGTCGCGACGACGACAGCAGACATCATCTGTGCACGCATGCTTACTCCACCATCATCACAGGTTCGCGACCGAGGCCATGGAGAAAGACACGCACGGCACCTTGCTCGTCGTCGTCGAGGTTCACGTAGGCGTCGCGCGCATCCCGCGCTTCACCGTCGTGGGCGACGATGGCGTCGTGCACGGTTGGGGCCCTGCCGTCGTGCAAATAGGGCGCGGTGTCGGCCAGCCCCCACAGCGACCGCGTGAGCCACTGGCGTCGAGGCACGGCCCCGGCGCCATCGGGAAGCTCTTCGTCGACGTCATCGGCCAAGCTGTCGCCCATGTCGTGACGACGCAAATCGGTGAAGGCAAACAGCGGAATCCCCAACGCATCGGCCGAGAAGTCGTTGCGGCTCGGCTTCGGCTCTTGTCCCTCGTCCAACAGCGGCACCCACGTGGCGGGATGGCGTCCGTCAAAACTCTGCACGAACAAATCCGTCGTCTGCAGGCGCAGGCTCTCGACGTGGCAGGCGGTGCATCCGACGTCGTCAAACAGCGCTCTGCCTTCAGCCCACACCAGCGCCATCGCGGGGTCGGCAGGGGGCCGCATCGTCGGCGTGCCCAACAAGCTCATGTAGGTGGCCAGCAAACTGCCCTGCCCCGTCGACAACTCGTCGACGACGCCGTCTGCGTCGCGGTCGCCCGCCTCACCGTCGCCGAGGTAGGCATGCTGGCGGGCATCGATGTCTTCTTGCGGCTCGTCGTCGACCCAAGCCGAGGTGTACCGCGCCTCACGCGCCGTCGACTGGTGGGCGTGGTGCACGGCAAACGCCTCGTCGGCGACGTCGGTGAGAAACCGGTGCCGCCCTTTGTGGCCGAACGGACGCACCTTGAGGTCAGGGCTGATGCCCCGGACGAACCCGTAGTCTTCGGCCCCGTCTTGAAAGATGAGCACGGCGCCGAAATCGATGCCCAACGCCTGCAGCGGGCCCACGTAGGGGTCGTCTGTCGAGAACGACGCTTGAATGCGATGGATGTCGACCTGAATCTCGAGTTCGAGCTCGATGTCGCGGGCGATCATCTCGATGTACCCCAGCCCCATCACGTGGGGCGCATCGCGCAGCGTCGACGACGACAAGTGCACGCCGTCGCCACGCAACAGCGCCACCTGCGTGGCGTTGCCGGCGCCGTCGGGGCCGCCGTTGAAGTGACACGAACGACAGCTGCTGCTGTCGAGCCCGCCTCGTTCGCCGTCGTGAATGCGCTGCACGGAAGCAGCGGCCGCCAATGGTGACGACGTCACCCGCCCAAAACCGGCGTAGCGGTCGCGCTCTGCCTCAAAGGCCTCGTCGCCAAAAAAGAAGAGCGTCTCGAAGGCGCCGTTGTTGGCGAAGTATTCGTAGCTGCCCTCGCTGAACATGGTCTCCAGCCGCTCTTCGACGTCGGTGGCGTTGAGCCAAGCCTCGGCGCGGCGGGCGTCGTACACCTCGACGGCCTCGGCGAGGGCATCCCGCGCTTGTTGTGTGATGGCGCGGGTGCGCTGTGCCGCAGGACGCAACTGCACATCGGCCGGCGCTGGAGCAGAGCAGCCGACGCACAACGTCGTCGTCAACAGCATGAGGGTGCGTGCGTGCATGGGTGGAGTCTATCCAATGTGGCGCGGCGTTGCCTGCAAAGAAAAGCGCCCTCCGAAGAGGGCGCTCGTCGTCAACATGCGTTGTGCCTCAGCGGCAGCAGAGCACCGGCATGTTGGTGTTGCAGCCACGGGCCGGACGCACACGGTAGATGTCCGACACCGCGCCGTTGCCGCCGCCACCGAAGCCAGCGGAGTCGATGTCGACGGTGAGGCTCACGCCGGTGGCCACGTCGCCCGATTGGTAGCTCAGGTTGTTGCAGCTGGCGGCGAGGGAGTCAGAGGCGCCGGAGTACACGACGGCGGTGCCGTGGCGAACGGTGAGGCCAGAGACCGTCCAGGTTTCGACGTTGTCGAAGTTGCCGGTGTTGTTGTCGTCGTAGCCGCCCACCGAGAGGGCGCGCTGCACTTCGTCGGGCGAGCAGAAGTGGGCCGTTGCTTCGCCGTTGCCGTCGCCGTTGAAGGTGGCTTGGCACATGGCGGTGGCGCCGCGCATGCCTTGCTGGCCACCGAAGTTGATGCGGCCGTTGGTGGTGTCGTTCGACACACCCAAGATGTAGGCAGCCGAAGCGGCGTTGTTTTGCAGGTCGGCAAGGCCGTCTTCGAGAGGCTGGATGCGGTTGGCGATGAGGGTCGCCACGCGGGCTTCGATGAGGGCGTTGATGCGCGCGTCGAGGTTGCCGTCGAGGTCGGCCAAGGCGGCTTCGAGAGCGGCGATGTCGGCGGTGTTGGTGCCGATGTTGCCGGTGTTGGTGCCGATGGCGGTGGCGTTGTCAGAGATGGCACCGGCGTTGGTGTTGATGCCATCGGTGTTGCCCGCAATGGCGGTGGTGTTCGCGCCGATGGCGGTGGTGTTGTTGCCGATGGCGGTTTCGGCGTTGGCCACGGCCGACTCCAAAGCGGCGAGGCGGTTGGCGGCGTCGATGGCCTCGAGGGCGGCGATGCGCGCTTCGTGGTCGGCGATGAGGTTGTTCTCCACGTTGTTCAGCGCAGCGTCGATGGCGGCGAGCGCGACGTTGAGGTCTTGGCCTTGGGCGATGTAGGTGCCGTTGGCCAACACCTGCACGTTGGCGATGGAGGCGTAGAGGTCGTCGAGGGCGCCTTCGACGGTGGTTTGACCGTTGTTGGTGTAGGTGACGAGGTTGGCGTTGGTCACGGCGCCGCCGGCGGCGATGGTGGCGATGTCGGCGCCCAATGCCGTGATCTTCTCGTGCAGGTCTTCGATGGCCACTTGCACGTTGTTGGTGTTGTTGTTGTTGTCGAACGCAGCGTGGCCGGTGTTGTCGAAGCTGATGCCCGAGGCGTCGGCCAGGGCTTGCAGGGCAGCGTCGGCGGCTTGCAACGCGGCGATGGCATCGGCGTTGTTGCTGATGTTGGTGGCGTTGGCACCGATGGCGGTGTTGTTGCCACCGATGGCGGTGGTGTTGGCGCCGATGTCAGAGCTGTTGGTGCCGATGTCGGTGGAGTTGGCGACGACGCGGGCGTACAGCGACTCAAGGCTCTCTTGCACGTTGTCGTAGCCGGTGGCGCCGAGGTCGGTGGTGACCACGGCGATGTCGGAGGCGATGGGGGTTGGCGCGGCGGTGACCGCGGTGTTCACAGCGTTGTTGAATTCGTTGCTGGTGAAGATGGCGGTCAGCAGGTCGGTGTCGCCTTGCACGGTTTGCGCGATGTAAGTGTTGAGCGCCGTGCCGTCGACGGTGGTGTCGGCGTGCAGGTCAATGGCGATGTTGCCGTTGACGATGTCGTAGCCGAGGGCGTCGAGCACATCGAGGGCGTCGTGCACGCGGGTCACGTTTTCGCCGTAGAGCACCGAGCCGGTGTCTTGCGGGTAGTACTTGATCTCGCTCGCCCAACGCAGAGCCAAGATGGCGTCGGAGAAGGTGCGGGCTTGGTGGAACTCTTCGACGTCGTCGGCCGGGTCGTCGGTGGGGGCCACAGCGGTGTCTTGACCGACGGGGTTGAAGGCCTCGCTGGGAGGCAGCACCAAGGTGTTGTTGTTCACCATGGTGGTCAGCTCGTTTTGAATCGTCGACGACAGGTTCGACGTCAAGCTGGTGTTGAGGTTTTCGACGGTGGCGTCGATGCCGTCGATGCGGCCCGACTGGGCGTCCATGCGGGTGTTGATGTAGGCGAGGCCTTCTTCAACGTTGGCGACGGGCACAGCCTCGTCGAAGCCAGCAGCGGCTTTGTCGTCGACGACGATGTCTTGGTCGTTTTGCGGGAATCGCCCCTCAAGCGTGGTGACGCGGTCGCCGAGGTTGGTGACGTCGGTGGTCACGCCGGTGACGTCTTCTTGCAGGTCGTCGATGTCGTCGGTGACTTCTTGTGGCACGCCGGTGTTGGGATTGGTCTCAAGGTCGGTGACACGGCCGTCGAGGTCGTCGATGTCTTGGGCGTTTTGATCCGCCAGGGTGTTCACGGCGGCGACGGAGTCGTTGGTCTCTTGAATGCTGCCGTTGAGCTCTTCTTTGAGCGCGTCGACGTCATCTGTGCCGCTGCGGGCGCAGGCGCCGACAAGAAGTGCAGCGCTCATAAAGCCTGCCAATACGTTGGTTTTCAACACATGTCCTCCAAACATCCGGGCGTGTCCCCGTCTCTCATGTGGTTCCCGGCGCAAGCCGGAGCTGTGGGTCGGCGCAGTCGCCGAAAATCATCAAACAGTCGCACCGATTGGTGCTGCCATGCAGGTTGGGCCGGAGACGCCAAAGGCGCACCCCAAGGGCGTCTACGTTAGCAGGGAATGTTTTCGGGCGTGGGAAAAATCTGTTGCGAAATCAGAAGCATACAAAGACCTACACCGCCCCCTGTGCACGCACGGTTTGCAGTTGCACATGACGGGTGGCGGCATCGGACAAATGACCGACCCCAAAGGACTTTTTGTGACATCCGTCGCATCTGATGCCGGGGCCGGTGCCCCAAAAAGGAGTGCATCTAGCCCGTTTCCACGTCGGAATTTCGCTGCTACGCCGTCGTTTTTCGACGGATCTGCAGATGCGGGATCCGCGTGAGACCGTCTCTCCTGCCCCTACGGCACCTGAGGACCGCATGAGCAACCGCACTTGGACGGGCGAAGAACTTCGCCAACGCTTTTTGAACTACTTCGAAGAACAGCATGGCCACCAGTTGGTGCAGAGCGCTCCGCTCATCCCCCAGGGCGACGCCACCTTGCTTTTCGTCAACGCCGGCATGGTGCAGTTCAAAGACGTTTTCACCGGCAAAGAAAAGCGCGACTACACCCGCGCCACGTCCAGCCAGAAGTGTGTGCGCGCCGGCGGCAAGCACAACGACCTCGAGAACGTGGGCCGCACCGCGCGCCACCACACCTTCTTTGAGATGCTCGGCAACTTCTCCTTCGGCGACTACTTCAAAAAAGAAGCCTGCCAGATGGCCTGGACGTTCCTCACCGAAGAACTCGGCCTCGACCGAAGCCGCCTCACTGTCACGGTGTTCGGCGGCGAAGAAGGCTACCCACCTGCTGACGAAGAAGCGGAGCGCATCTGGCACGAGGAGGTGGGCGTGCCCATGGAACAAATCAGCCGCCACGGCGCGGACGACAACTTCTGGCAGATGGGTGAGACCGGGCCCTGCGGCCCCTGCACTGAGATTCACTACGACCGCGGCAAAGTCGAGGGTGCCTTCGGCGGCGATGACCCCGAAGGCGACCAAGTGCTCGAAGTGTGGAACTTGGTGTTCATGCAATACGAACGCCACGACGACAAATCGTTGACCCCACTGCCTGCTCCCTCTGTCGACACCGGCATGGGCCTGGAGCGCCTGGCCATGGTGATGAACGGCGTGGCGTCGAACTACGACACCGACCTGCTGCGTCCGATGATCACCTTCTGCGAGGAGAAGCTCGGCAAGACCTACACGTCGTCCGACAGCGACGACGACGTCGCCATGCGTGTCATCGCCGACCACGCCCGCACCACGGTGTTCTTGATGGGCGACGGCGTGCTCCCCGACAACGCCGGCCGCGGCTACGTGCTCAAAGCCATCATGCGTCGCGCGATTTTGTTCGGAGACCTCCTCGGCTTCGACGACGTCTTCTTCAAAGACGCCTGCATGGTGGCCCTCGACCTCTTCAAGAAGGCCTACCCCGAACTCGAGAAGAGCCGGTCGCTCATCGAAAAGGCTGCCGTTTCTGAGGAGAAAGCCTTCCGCGCCACCTTGCGTCGTGGCCTGGAGCGCTTCGCTCAGGTCACCGACGGCCTCGGCAAAGGCGACACCATCGACGGTGAGAGCGCGTTCGACTTGCACCAGACGTATGGCTTCCCCATCGTCATGACCGAGCTCATGGCGCAGGAGAAAGGCTTTGTCGTCGACAAAGACGGCTTCGACAAAGAGCAGAAGAAACACGGCGACGTCTCCAAAGGCGGCGGCCTCGGCGTCGAAGGTGCGGCCGACATCTACAAGACATTGCGGCAAGACTTGGGGGCGACGTCTTTCACCGGCTACGAAACGCAACAAGGCGAAGGCACCGTCGTCGCCCTGCTGCGTGTCGACGTCACCGAAGAAGAGCAAGAGGTGACCGACAAGAAGGGCAAGACCAAGAAGAAGAAGGTCAAGGTTGAGACCTTGGTGCCCACCGACAAGCTCAACAAAGGCGAAAAAGGACGTGTTCTCCTCGACGTCACTCCGTTTTACGGCGAAAGCGGTGGCCAGGTGGGCGACACCGGCGCCCTGTCGGCCGACGGCCTCGATGTCAAAGTGTTCAACACCACGAAGGAGAGCGAACTGCACGTGCACCACGTCTCCGTCGTCGAGGGAAGCATCAACAAAGGCGCCAAGCTCACGGCCAACGTCGACGAGCAACGTCTCGCTGGCATCAAGCGCAACCACTCCGCGACCCACCTGTTGCACCTGGCGCTGCGTGAAGTGCTGGGCGACCACGTCGCGCAGAAGGGCTCTGTCGTCGAGGCCAAACGCCTCCGGTTCGACTTCTCGCACTTCGAAGCCGTCACCGACGAGCAAGTCGCTGCCATCGAAGACCGGGTGAACCAGCTCATCCTCGACAACGGCGAACGCGACACCGAAGAGATGAACATCGACGCCGCCAAAGCCAAAGGCGCCATGGCGTTGTTCGGCGAAAAATACGCCGACGACGTGCGCGTGGTGAGCATGGGCCCATCGGTCGAGCTGTGTGGCGGCATTCACGTCGAGCGCACCGGTGACATCGGCTGTTTGCGCATCACCACCGAAGGCCCCCTCGCCGCCGGCGTGCGTCGTCTCGAAGCCGTCACCGGCCCTGAGGCATTCGCCTTTGCCCGCGCCCAAGGCGCGGCGTTGAAGCAAGCCGGCCAACTGCTGCAGGCCAAAGACGAGCAGGTGCCGTCGCGCATCGAGAAGCTGCAGGCCGAACTGAAAGACGCTGAAAAAGAACTCACGCGTCTGAAGCAAAAGGCGGCTGCGGCTGCGGCAAGTGAAGCCGTGTCGTCGGCGATTGAAGTCGGCGGTGTCAAAGTGCTCGCGCAAAACGCAGCCGACGTCGACGGCAAAGGCATGCGCGACTACGCCGACAAGCTCCGCGACCAGTTGGGCTCGGGCGTCGTCGTTCTTGGCAAGGCTTTGTCAGACGACAAGTGCACGCTGTTGGTGGCATTGACCAAAGACCTCGTCGGCAAACTCCACGCTGGCAACATGGTCAAAGAGCTGGCCGCCGTCGTCGGTGGCAAGGGTGGAGGGCGCCCCGACTTCGCACAGGCGGGCGGAAGCGACCCATCCCAGCTCGACGCCATGCTCGGCAAAGTCGAGTCTGTCGTGCAGGCTCAACTGTAGCCAGGTCTCCATCGACAACGCAGAACGCCAGCGTCCTCGACGCTGGCGTTTTGCTTGAGCGCGTCGAGGGCGGAAACCTGACAGGGTTTGACGCCGACGACGTTAGGCTGGGCCAGCCCTTTCAAGGAGTGCCCATGCCCGCCCGAGTCCAACGCCAAATGACCAACGTCGTCGTCGACGACCTCGATGCCCACAAGCGCTTTTTCACGAAGCTGTTTGCCTTCAACGTCGACTACGACAGCGAGTGGTTCGTGCACCTCATCTCAGAGGGCCGTGACCTCGAGCTTGGCCTCATCCGGCGGGGCCATGACGTGGTGCCCGCAGACGCCAACACCGCAACCGGTGGTGTCTACCTGACCTTTGTCGTCGACGACGTGGATGCTTTGTTCGCCGAGGTGTCGACGGGTGTCGACGTCATCGAAGGTCCGCACGACACCTTTTATGGGCAGCGTCGTCTGTTGCTGCGTGCGCCCGGGGGGAGCGTGGTCGACGTGTCGTCGCCGACAGCGAGCTGATCGCCAGCATCTGCGCTGGCGAATGGGTACGTCTCTGTCGCCTCAGGAGGGCGCATGCGCATTCGAGCTGATTTTGCAGAGCGGGTGGTGGTCGGCCCCGACGACCACCACTGGGTTCCCTCTCCCGCTGCGGGCGTCGAACGCATGATGCTGGACCGTGTCGGCGACGAAGTGGCCCGCGCCACATCGTTGGTGCGCTATGCGCCGAACTCGACCTTTCCGCCGCACACCCATGGGGGTGGTGAAGAGTTTCTGGTGCTCGACGGCGCCTTCGGCGATGAGCACGGGCTCTACCCGCAGGGCACCTACGTGCGAAACCCCATCGGCACCTCCCATGCGCCCCGCGTTGGCCCTGCCGGCGCCACCATCTTCGTCAAGTTGCATCAGTTCGCCGTCGACGACACCGCACCGGTGTTGGTTCGCCCTGACGATGCGGAGTGGCGGCCAGGCTTGGTGGATGGACTGCAAGTGCTCCCTCTCCACGACCACGAGGGCGAGCACGTCGCGCTGGTGCGCTGGGCGCCGCACACCCGGTTCAACGCGCACTCCCATTTTGGCGGCGAGGAAATCTACGTCGTCGACGGGGTCTTTCACGACGAGCACGGCCGGTACACGGCGGGGACCTGGCTGCGCAGCCCGCACCTGTCGCGCCATACACCCTACGTCGAAGACGAGGGCGCGCTGTTGTATGTGAAGGTCGGCCACCTGCATCCCGACTCCCTGTTGGGCATCGGCGCCGCACCAAGCGAACGGCGCTGACGACCACGAGGGTGCCAGCGCCGCAAAGTCTCTTCAGCAAAGGCTCTTCAGCCGAGGCACTCAAGCAGAGCCGCTCACTTGGCTTTGACCATCTCCCACACTTCGTCGTCGCGCAGGACGCGGTTGGTGGCTTTCGCTCGGTCGAAGATCTTCTGCACGAGGTCGTCGTCAAACTCGACGCCGCGCTTCTCGAGCCAATACTTCACGTTCGACAAGCCGCTCATGTGGCCGACTTCGATTTCTTGCTCTTTGCCGAACCACCCCGCAGGGACGCCCGAGTAGATGATGTCGGCGAGGTGTTGCTCGCCTTTCTTCTCGGCTTTGATGACGGCGGCGGCGTGCACGCCGGTGGCGGTGCGGAAGGCGTCGCGCCCGACGAGCGGGTAGTTCACGGGGATGTCGACGCGGCAGGCCTCGCTCGTCAGGCGGCAGTACTGCACCAACTTGCTGACGTCGTGATCGTAGTAGCCCATGAGCTTGAGGTTCACGATGATTTGGTCGAGGGAGGCGTTGCCGACCCGCTCGCCGACACCGAGGCAAGTGCCATGCACACGGTCGACGCCGTACTCCATGGCGAAGATGGCATTGGGCACGCCGAGGCCACGGTCGTTGTGGCCGTGCCAGTCGATCTTCACGTCTTCACCGGTGCCGTCGATGAGGTTCTTGGTGAAGTCGACGAGGTTGCGAATGCCGTCGGGGGTGGCGTGGCCGACCGTGTCGCACAGCACCAAGCGGCGGCAGCCGAGGCTGATGACGTGGCGGAAGAGTTTGTCGAGGGTGGCCGGGTCAGAGCGGGTGGTGTCTTCGGTGACGAAGGCGACCTCGAGGCCTTCTTTGACGGCGTAGCTGATGGCTTCGTCTGTCGTCGAGAACAGGCGGTCCATGTCCCAGTTCTCGGCGTATTGGCGGATGGGGCTGGTGCCCAAGAAGCAGTAGGCGGCGATGGGGATGCCCACTTCTTCTTGAATGCGCACGATGGGTTCGATGTCTTTGACGACGGTGCGGGCTGCACAGTTGGCCTTCATCTCAAACTTGTTGTCGCGCATGTGTTTGGCGATGGCGGTGACGTCTTCGACGGCACGCTTGCCGGCGCCCGGCAGACCGATGTCGGCGATGGTGATGCCCAGGCTGTCCATCAGCTCGACCATCTCGAGCTTGGTCTCGATGGGCGGGTCGACGACGGAGGGGCTTTGGATGCCGTCGCGCAAGGTCTCGTCGCAGAGCTCCACTTTTTTCTGGATGACGTTGCCGCGGCGTTTCACCTCGTTCCAGTCGTAGATGATGTCTTCGTGCTCGCCGGCGGTGACGCTGCTGGGGTTTGCCATGGGGACCTCGAGAAAAAGGGAAGATGGTTTCGCTATAACGAAAACCGCCCCTTCCGAAAAGGCGGAAGGAGGCGGTTTGTCGTCGACGAAACAACGCGATGCGTCGATGGGGTCAGCGCCGGCACCGGTTGAAGACGGAGGTGATTTTGCCAGACGCGTCCATCGCCAGCACGTCGCCCTGCACCTCCACCTCGACACCCGTCGCTTGCAGCATCTCGCCGGCCGGGGTCGGCATCACCTCGACGCGGTAGGCCTGCTGCGGCCCACTTTGCCACTTGGACAATGTCGTCTGCCGCTCCTCGGGCGACATGGCATTCAGCTTTTTCAACCGACGCACCATGCGCGTCTGTGAGCCGAAGCAGAGCGCTTCTTTGGCATTGGGGTCGTACAGCCGTCGGATTTCGAGCATTACGGGCCCTGACATTTTCTTCCACATGGCCTTTTGTTTGTCGTCGCCTCGCATCTGCATCCACAGCGAGAAGCCGATGACCTCGGGCCCAATGCGTCCCATCATGGCCCGGCGGCGGTCGACGGCCGGCTCTTCTGCCACCGTCGTCGGAAAGGTTTTGACGTAGGTCAGCACCTGTTGCGCTTGGCGCAACTCTTCGAGCCGGAGTTCGTCTTTGCTCATCTCTCGAAAGGTCATCGTGTAGGCCGACGGTGTGGCCACCGACAGCGCCTCATACAGGGGCACCTGCTTGCCCTCTTGGGCCGCGAGGGTCTTCAGCAACGGCCCTGCCGTCGACGGGTCGCCGCTCCAGGCCCTATGGGCGTCCACCAGAGCGCGGACATCGGCACGGACTTCTTCGTCGGAGCGCTTCGACTGAGAAGGCGTGTTCGTCGACGACGCTGCCGGCGTGTCTCCCGACTTCGCCTCGCCTGTCGTCGCACAGCCCATGCTCCCGGCCGCCACCGCCCCCAACGTCACCACCAGCACTTGCCATCGCATCCCGCCCTCCACGTCGTCTGTGAGGTCGTGAGATAGGACGTTGTGCGCGCTGTCGCGCCGACGTGCCGCACATCGTGGCCGTGCTCACAACCCGCCGCTGCAGGTCGAGGACACTCTGTCGTCGACGCTTCGTCTCCTGCCGCCCGTGCCCCCAGCCCCACGACAGCGCAAAGTGGAGTGTGACAGGGTGTCGACAGGAGCACGCATGAAACCAGTTGTCCTTTTTCACGGCGCCGACATCCGCCACACCGACGAGCCCGAGACCGCTGAACAAGCTGAGGCCGCCCGTGAGCTGGGGTGCCGCATCGTCGAGCTGCCCCGGCACTTTGACGACGTGCAGGCCCGTGCCCTCCTCGACGCCATCGACGCAGAGCCCGTCCCCACCTGGGGGTTTTGGCTGGGATACATCGTGCCCCTCGACGTGTACCGCGCCGTCGACGAGGCGCTGCAAGCGAAGAACATCTTTCTCGTCAACGACACCGAGCGGCACCAAGTCGTCTTCGAACTCGATGGCGCCTTGCCCTACCTGCGAGAGCTGACGCCGCGCACGTTGATGGCCCGCCACGTCGACGACGCCGCCCGTGCGGCTGCTGACATTGGCTACCCCGTCTTCTTGAAGGGCGCTCTGCAGTCGCGCAAAGACATGGGCTGGAAGGCGTGCGTCGCCGACAACGAAGACGAACTGCGTCACATCGTTCAACAGCTCGAAAAGCGCAAAGACAAACACCGCGGACGCGTCGCCGTTCGCGAGGTCGCCCCCATCATTCGTCGGGACGTCGGCGCCAGCAATTTCCCGGTGTCGCGGGAGTTTCGCGTGTTTCTCTTCGACGGTGAGGTCATGGGCTTTGGCTACTATTGGCCCTACATCATCGACGGGCTGTACGAGCTCACCGACGCTCAACAACAAGACATGCTCGACGTGGCACGCGACGCCGTACGTCGGTTGCCGACGCCATGGGTCAGCCTCGACATGGGCCAACTCGAAGACGGACGGTGGATCGTCATCGAGCCCGGCGACCCTCAGTTCTCAGGGTTGAGCTTCATCGAGACCAAGCCCACCTGGCGCAACCTCGTCGCTGCCGTCGACAGATGGCCGCCACCGACAGCACCACGCGCCCCAGTCACCGACTGAGACGCGGACGTCTGGTCGGCATTCCTACAACGGTTCGACACAGGCTCCGTCGACGCAGGCACCAGTGTTGCACTCGTTGTCACCGGTGCAAAACGCTCCAGTCTCCAGCAACGGGGTGCACTCTCCTGTGCCGTAGGCGAAGTCGAGGCAGAAGCCGGTGCAGCACGGAGACCCTTCTGTCGAGCAGGTTGCCCCCTCGACGACACAGCTGGCGGCGCATGCTCCGTCGACGCAAGCGCCAGAGGCACAGGAGGCATCGCTGACGCAGAAAGCGCCGTCTTCGAGCGGCCGCGAACACAGAGGCGCGATGTACACGTTCTCATCGCCCAAGCAGACGAGCCCTTCGCAGCAATTGGCCAGCCAGCACTCTTCTCCTTCATCGAGGCAAACAGGTGCGCAGTGGCCGTCGACGCAGGCCCCTTCGTTGCAGTCGTCGTCGACCGTACAGGCCGATGTCTCCGCGACGCCGGCGTCCGAAACGCCGCTGTCGATGGCGACACCTGCATCTTGGTTTGACGACGACACGGGCACTTCGCAGTTGTCACCTGAGGCATTGAGACAGGGGTCGGGTGCTTCTTCAGCCGGCCCGGGGCAGGCGACGAGGAAGGCCCCCGTGAGAAGGGCAACGGCCCACAACAGACAATGACGATGCATGGCTTTCTCCTTGCGCGCGTTGGCGCCATGGGTGTTGGTGTCGACGTCAAAACACCGTGTAGACAAAAGGCGCGGCGTACTCGAACGCCGTAACGAAGAGCAGCGCCAGCGCCGTGACGCCGAGAACGAAGACAAAAGGCAACAACCACCACCTGGGTCCTCGAGCGATGCCGACGACGAGCTCCACTGCGGTTTGTGCGATGAGACGGGTTCTGCGAAGCATCAGGCGGCCTCCAGGTGCGCACGTACGGACGAGGTCATCCACGCGAGACGTGTGCGAACAATGCAGTTCTCGACGACGAGGACGTCGATGCTGGACTGCGCAAAAAACGCGACAGCGTCCAACACCGAGCACACCGGTGGGTCCCCTCGGAGGTTCATGGACGTGTTCAGCAAGACGCCAACGCCGGTGCGCGCCTTGAAGGCGCGTAGAGCATGCGCCAGCCGTGGATGCTCTGCATCGTCGACACTTTGCACGCGGGCGGTGCCGTCGACGTGAACCACCCCGGGCATCTGTTCTCGCGCGGCTTGCTTCGCTGGCAACACCGACTGCATGGACGACCACAGCGTTCGGTCGGCGCCAGCGCCGGTGTCGAACCATTCGTCGACGTCCTCAACGAGAACGGCCGGGGCGAACGGACGAAAACGCTCTCGCCGTTTGATTCTCACGTTGACGTGGTCGCGCACGTCGTGACGACGTGGATCTGCCAAAATCGACCGGTGCCCCAAGGCGCGCGGCCCCCATTCTGCGGCCCCTGACACCAACGCACAGACCTGCCCGTCGACGAGCGCATCGGCGATGGCGGCGGCGAGGTCGTCTTCGTCTTCGTGTTGCTCAAAGGTCAGCCCCAACGCCTGGAGGCGCTCTGCGACGGCCTCCGTCGTCGATGACGGGCCAAGGCGATTGCGGGACATGGCGACGCGCGGGTCGCCGCCCACCACGCGGCTGACATAGAGGGCGGCCCCCAGCGCGCCGCCTGCGTCACCCGCGGCGGGGTGCACGTCGACGGTGTCGAACCCCGCCTCCTCGGCAATGCGCCGGTTGGCGACGGAATTGAGGGCCACACCTCCAGCCAGGCACAAGTGTCGTCGACCGGTGAGGCGTTTCGCCTCTCGACAAACGGCCAACATTGCCTCTTCGGCCCACAGCTGAATGCTGGCGGCGACGTCGCACCAGCGCCGGGTGTCGTCGTCGTCGCGGCTGAGGTCGAGGTCGGCGTCAGGCGCGCGTGCCGGCCCCAACAACGCCTCCAACGCAGGTGTAAAGCTTTGGCTGTCGTGGGTGTGAAACGAAAAGAAACGCAGGTCAACGTCGACAACACCGTCGTCATCGACACGGGCGATGCGATGGAGTTCATCGACGAAGCGCGGTTCGCCATACGCGGCGAGCCCCATCACTTTGTATTCGCCGTTGTTCACGCGAAAGCCGAGGTAGGCCGTCAACGCGCTGTACACCAGGCCGATGGAGTGGGGAAAATGCTGTTCGGCGACAGGCACCAAATCCACGTTGTCGTCGTCGTCAACGCCGTCGAAAATCGTCGTGCACGCCCACTCGCCAACGCCATCTGCACAAACCACGGCGGCCTCTTTGCGCTGCGCGGTGAAGAAGATGCTGGCGGCATGCGACAGGTGGTGCTCTGAGAACACGATTTGCTCTGGCTTGCACCCCAGCCGTTCGACGATGTCGGCCTTGAGCCACAGCCTCGACGACAACCACGTCGACATGGCCGAAATGAACTGACGCCAACTGCGTGGCGCGGCGCGCAAATGCGTCGTCATCAGTCGTTCGAACTTGCGCAGCGGCTTCTCGTAAAAGACGACAGCGTCGAGGTCTTCAATGCACAGCCCTCCATGCTGCAACACAAAAGAGATGGCCTGTGCAGGAAAGGCTGCATCGTGTTTCACACGGCTGAAGCGCTCCTCCTGCGCCGCTGCCGTCACCTTGCCGTCGACGACGAGCGCGGCGGCCGCGTCGTGAAACCATGCACTGATGCCCAGCACCTTCATGACTGCCTCCGCATGTCTTGCAGCGTCTTGGGCGCCGTCATCGACGGGTGCCAGCGGCCCGCGTGGTCTTCACGTTTGGCGAAAACAGCGACGAGCAAGGCGCCGACGACGTAGGCCATGCCCAGCACCAGGCGCGCGACCTTGTCTCCGAGCTTGCGGCCCATGGCACGCCAGGTGCGCCACGCCTCTCGCAACGCAACGCGGCGGCGGATGCGACGGGCCGACACGCCGTCGACGACAGCCCGTCGTTCGAGCTCGGCCTTGGCGTAGGCGATGTGAAACTGCTCGTCTCGCTCCACGCGCGCAAACAGGTCTTGCAGCGCCGGGTCGTGCAACGTCGTCGACAACGCTTGAAACTGTCGCTGTCCGTGGCGCTCGGCGCGCTCGACGAACGCCAAAAACTCCAGCAGCGTCATCGACGCAAACAAGTTCTGGGGCAGCGCGTGCGTTTCTTCGTAGGCGGGCGCACGCGCCGATGTCGACAGACGACGAGCGGCGGCGGCAAACATCTCAGCGTGCCGCGCTTCGTCGAGGGCGTGACGCAAGAACAGGTTGCGCAGCTTGGGGTCGTCGACCGCCTCTGCTGCCAAAAACATGTCGCGCGCGCTGCCCGCCTCGGTCGCCGAAAACCCCATGAGTTTTTTGGCGATGTGCGGCCCGCGCCACACCCACGGCACGACGACACGAAACGCCAGCCCCCACAGAGGCACGAAACCTTGAGACATCATGATGGACCTCCACCAGCCACCCCTTGGGTCAAGAGATGCTGCAGCAACGTCTGGGCCACGACGCGGTGGCCCTCGGGAGAAAGGTGATCGTCGTCGTCGAGAAAGGCACCTGGCGACGCCCCTCGCAGCGAGGGGCGAAGATCGACAAACGAAAGGCCCAGCCCGACGGCGTCGTCACGTAGGTCGTCGCCCAAGGTGTCGGCGATGCCCACGTCCACGACGTCGGCGTACTTGGCCCACGCCGCATCGTCGGCTTGCACGTCGAGGGGCATGAAGACGACGGTCAGATGACAGCCATGGGTGCGACACAGCCTGCGCAACGCCTCCATCGATGAGACCAGAGGCGTTCGGGTGCTGCCTGGTGTCCTCAACGCTTGGCCCCGTCGAGACAAGAGCTGCATGCGGCTTTGCGGCATGGGCCGCGTCGCCATCGCTTGCAGCTGCCGCCACAACGTGGCCAGGTGAGACCGCCGCACATGCTCCAAGACGTCGACGCCACGCACCCGCTGGTCGCGTTCGTTCGGATGTCGCAGGCGCGCAGCGAACCCTCCAGACGCGACCGTGCGCTTCGCGTTGGGCGTCTTCGCCTCGAACCAGTCGTTGGCGACGTTGAAGACCACCACGACATGGGTCGGCTTGACGTCGTCGACGAGGTCTTGGGCCACGGCGACGAAGTCGGCAGGACCGTACGTCGGTACGCCAGCGTTGAGCACGCCGACATCGTCGTGCAGCGCCTGCATTTGGCGAGCAAACGGGGCGTCGTCCGCGACGCCGTAGCCAAAGACCTGAGAGTCGCCCAACAGCAACACGCGGGTCGGATGGGCCGCCACCTCGTCGACGGTCGCGCCGCGCCACCCGTCGCTGTTGATGTGAATGTCGACGGTGCGCCCCGAACGCATGCGCAGACGCGTGTGTTCGCCGGCCTGCAGGCGCACGCCCAGCACGTCGTCGTTTTGGAAGACATTGAGGTACGGGTACGCCCACCCGCGTGCAGCCCCGGCCAGCCCCTCGCCGGCCAATGCCGAAAGGAGCACAACAAAGAGGAGCTGCAAGAACTGTCGAATGCGGCGAGCCATGGGCAACAGAGTGCCCAGCACCCACAACACAGTAAATCAGTACTTTTGCGATACGACTATTCGTCCACACCGAACACTGAACACCAAAGAAAGGCGCCCAACACTGGGGCGCCTTTCAGACGTCGCAGCCGCGCTGCTACATCGCCTCAACGATGAGGGCGATGCCTTGGCCGCCACCAATGCAGGCCGAGCCGAGGCCGACCTTCTTGCCGCGTTGCTTCAGGGCGTACAGCAAGTGGGCCGTGATGCGCGCACCGGACGCACCGAGGGGGTGGCCCACGGCGATGGCGCCGCCGTCGACGTTGAACTTCTCGTCGGGAATGTCGAGTTCTTTGGCGACCGCGAGGGCTTGCGGAGCGAAGGCTTCGTTGACTTCGATGAGCTCCATGTCGTCGAGGGTGGCTTCGGCACGCTCCAGAGCGATCTTGGTGGCGGGCACGGGGCCGATGCCCATGACGGTGGGATCGCAGCCCGACACGCCCCAGTTCACCAGCTTGCCGATGGGCTTGAGGCCGTTGTCGTCGGCGAACTTCTTGGTGCACATGATGAGGGCGGCAGCGCCGTCGCAGATGCCAGAAGCCGCACCGGCGTGGATGGTGCCGTCTTTTTTGAAGACCTTGGGCAGCTTGGCCAGCCCTTCGAGGGTGGTTTGCGGGCGGCCGTGCTCGTCTTTGTCGAACACCGTGGTGCCTTTGCGGCTCTTGAGCTCGACGCCGACGATCTCGTCGTTGTAGTGGCCCTTTTCTTGGGCCTCGGCGTGCAGCTGTTGCGAACGCACGGAGAAGGTGTCGACCTCTTCTTGGCTGATGTCGTACTGCTCGGCGAGCTTCTCAGCGGTCATGGCCATGGGCATGCCGGTGTAGCTGTCGGTGAGGGCGCTCCAAAGGCTGTCTTCGAGTTCGTTGGGTTTGCCGAAGGGCAGACCGAAGCGGGCGCCGCGCACGATGTGGGGGGCTTGCGACATCGACTCGGTGCCGCCGACGAGCACGCAGTTGGCTTCGCCGAGCAGCAGCTCGTGGGCGCCGTTGATGATGCTCTGAAAACCAGAGCCGCACAGGCGGTTCACGGTGAGGGCGGGCACCTTCTGGGGGATTTCGCAGCGCAGGCCGATGTGGCGGGCGAGGTAGATGGCGTCGGCCGAGGTTTGCATCACGTTGCCGAAGACGACGGAGTCGATCTGGTCGGGCTTGATGCCGGCTTGTTGGATGGCGGCACGCGACGCTTCGACGCCGAGGTCGGTGGCGGTGTGCTTCTTGAGGGCGCCGCCCATGGTGCCGAACGCGGTGCGCTTGGCGGCGAGAAAGACGATTTCTTCAGAGCCGAAGTTCTTCATGTGCAGACCTCTGCGGCAGGGATCGCCGCTGTGCTGAAAAGGTGGTGAAGACGTACCGATTGTCGTCGGCACCGTCAACCTCCTCAGGCGGCTTAACCCCCTGCTTTTGCGTCGACTTCAATGTCAATTTTGCATGGGAAACATGATGCACTGCGTCTCGTCTGCGTGACCCTTGCAGTCTTCTGCAGTTGCGCCTATCATGAAAATGACTTTCAACATCATAAGTACTTTGGAGTCTTCATGCCGCCCAGCAACAGCCCTCCCCCCTCGGTTTGGCAACTCAGTTGGCCGTTGGTGCTGGCCTGGGCAGGCGTCGCCATCATCGCGGTGGTCAGTGCGGGGGGCTGATTTCGCTCCGCAGGATCCGCACCCGGCCGATCTGCAACCCAAGCAACGTGCCCGTCGTAGTGTCAGGCATGGGTTTTCGTCTCCTCCTTCTCGCCATGCTGGCCGCCTCCAGCGGCGGCTGCCAATCGACGCCACAGCCGACGTCACCGCCCCCCTCGACGAGCACAGCGTCGGCATCTGCCCGCTCTGCCCCCGTCGTCGACTGGCAGCCCTTTGCGCAGGCCACGTTCGACCGTGCCCGAGCCGAGGGCAAGCTCGTCGTCGTCACTGTCGAGACAAACTGGTGCCACTGGTGCCATGTCATGGAAGACAAGGTGTGGCCCGACGCCGAAGTTCGGCGTTTGCTCGACGCTCACTACCTCGCCATCCGCGTCAACGCCGATGCGCACCCTGACGTCGGGGAGCGGTTTTCGGCTTGGGGCTGGCCCGCCACCGCCATCCTCACCCCCGACGGCACGCAGTTGGTGGCGGTGCGTGGCTACAAGCATCCACCAAAGTTTCGCCAGCTGTTGGCGCTGGTGCCCGACGCCCATCGCGCCGGCGTTCTCGACGACAAACTCGCCACCCTGACCTGGCTGTCGACCACGCGCAAAGCGCGCATGGGCCGTGCGGCCGTGGGCGGTGACGTCGACGAGAACCCGTTGTTGGCGCAACTCGACAGCTTTCACGACGCACAACAAGGCGGGTGGGGTCGGCCGCAGAAATATCCGCTGTGGGCACCGGTGCGGGCATCGTTTTTGCGCGATGACGACGACGACGGCACCCATCTGCGCCGAGGACGCCAAGCGGCGGCGAAGTATCAGCTGCTGCAAGACCCCGTCGCGGGCGGTGTCTTTCAGTATTCGACCCACGGCGATTGGGCCCACGCCCACACCGAGAAGCTCGGCATCATCCAGGCCGACATGATGCAAGCGTTTGTCGACGCCCACCTCGTCGGCGACGCCGACGCGCTGCAGGCCGCACAACAAGTGGCGGGCTATGTTTTGTCGACGCTGCGCAGCCCAACGGGCGCGTTCTACGCCAACCAAGACGCCGACGTGCGCGACGGCGAAGACGTCGCCCTCGAAGGGCCCAAGTATTACGCGCTCGACGCTGCGCAGCGACAGGCGTACCCCGCGCCTCCCGTCGAACCACACGTGTACGCCTCCCACAACGGTCGGCTGATCGCAGCCCTGTTGCGGCTGTCGTCGGTGGATGGCGACACAACGCTGCGCGACGCCGCCGACGCCGCCCTCGTCGACGTCGAACGTCAACTCCGCTCCGGCGCCGGGTTCAAACACGCCGTCGACCAAGCCAACGGCGTCCTTCTCCTCGATGACCAGGTGGGCATGCTGCAGGCGTACGCCGCACGACTGTCGGTCGCTGGCGACGACGACGACCTGCAAAAGCTGAAGACGCTGTGGGCGTTTGTCGACGCGCGGTTTCACCAAGACGACGGCAGCTACGCCGCCCGCGCCGGAGACGACGTCGGCGTGCTGCGCGGCCACGCCCCCGTGCGCAGCAACGCCAGGTTGGCGACGTTGCTCTTCGCACTCGCCCGCCTCGACGCCTTTGACGACGACGAAAAACAACAGCTGCGCCAACGAGCGACAGGCGTGTTGCAGGTGGTGCTGCGCCCTTCTGTCGTCGAGAACGAAGGACGCGGCGTCGCTGACCTGTGGTTGGCGGTGGCCGCCCAAGAAGAGCGCGGGTTGCACATCTCGGTCGTCGGTGCGTCTGCAGCAGACACCGCCGCCTTGCGACAAGCCGCGGTCGAGCACGGCGGCCCCGGCGCCCTCGTCGAGCACAGCCCCATCGGCCGCCGGTTCTCAGACATGGGCAAGCCGGCCGCGTTTGTGTGCTCGTCGTCGTCGTGCTCCATGCCCGCGTTCACCGCAGACGACTTGCAAACTCTGTTGCGCCGCGAGCGTGGTTTGTAGACGACTCAGCTGGTGCCAAAACGTTTGGCGTTGCGCGCTTTGGCTTTGGCGGCCTCCTCGTCGCGGTTCTTCTTGGGGGCGTTGGTGACGAGGTTGTCGACGAGGTGGCGCGCGATGACAGCGATGTCGGCGACGGCTTGGTCGAAGACCTCTTGGTTCGCTTGCGACGGCTTGGTGCTGCCGCTGAGCTTGCGCACGAACTGCAGAGCTGCCGCCTGCACCTCGTCGTCGGTGGCAGGCGGGTCAAAGTTAAACAGGGTCTTGATGTTTCGACACATATTCCCTCCACGAGGGGCGTGGGCCCCTCCTCAAAGTTCGCCCTCGTACGGCGACACCAGCTTGACCTAGAACCACACAAACCTGCCAGGTCCTGTCAGGAGTGGACGGCAAGTTGAAGGGTGACGGCGACGTGCTAACAGCGTCGCCTGGCCTTTGAGCATGTGCAGGAGCGATCATGTCCGACGTCACGCCCCCCGACGACAACGACAAAACCATCTACCTCATCGACGGCAGTGGCTACATCTTTCGCGCGTACTACGCCGTGCGCCGGCTCTCCCGTGCCGACGGCATGGCCACCAACGCCGTGTTCGGCTTCACCAACATGCTGCTGAAGGTCATCAAGTCGCACCAACCCAAGCACCTGGGCATCGCTTTTGACCTCAAGGCGCCGACCTTTCGCCACGAGATGTACCCCGCCTACAAGGCAAATCGTCCTCCGGCCCCTGACGACCTCCCCCATCAGCTGCCGTGGATTCACGAGATCGTCGACGCCTTTCACATCCCTCGCCTGTCGCTCGAAGGCTATGAAGCCGACGACGTGCTCGGCACCGTCGCCCACGCCGCCAAAGCCAAGGGCTTCAAGGTGCGCATCATCACCGGCGACAAAGACCTCATGCAGCTCGTCGACGACGACATCATGCTCATCGACGACATGCGTGGCGGACGCAACGACGACAAAGACCCCCTCATCGGCCGCGACCGGGTCATCGAGAAGTTCGGCGTCCCCCCCGAGCGCGTCGTCGACGTGCTCGCCCTCGCGGGCGACTCCTCCGACAACATCCCCGGCGTCAAAGGCATCGGCCAGAAGACGGCCGTGCAACTGCTGGAGGAGTTCGGCTCGCTCGAAGGCATCTTGCAGAACGCCTCCACCATCAAGCAGAAGAAACGACGCGAGAACCTCATCGAGTTCGCCGATGACGCCCGGTTGAGCTTGGAGCTGGTGAAGATCAAATGCGACGTCGACGTGCCCTACTCCCTCGACGACATGGCGTACTCGGGGCCCGACACCGAGAAGCTGCGCGAGCTGTTTGAGACCCACAGCTTCAAACGTCTGCAGAACGACCCCGTGGTGCGCGGCCGCGCCGTCGGCGCCACCCCCGCTCGCGTCAACGCCCCCAACAAAGCGTCGTCGGCGTCGAACCAAGGCGACCTCTTTGCCGCCGGGGTCCCCGCCGTCGAGGCCACCGCCATCGAACTCGACCGCAGCAAGGTGTCTGTCGTCGACGACGGCGCCAAACTCGACGCCCTCCTCGACAAGGCCAAAGGCGTGACCCGCATCGGCCTCGCCGCCATCGGCGAACAAGGCAGCGGCCCCCAACCGGTCATCGGCTTGGCGCTGTCGCTCGGCGACGACGACAACCACTACTTGCCGCTGGGCCATGACGCCGCCGTCGGGGATTCACTGCCGAAGGCTGAGACCCTCGCCAAAGTGCACGACGTGCTGTGTGCCGAAGGCAAAGAGGTCGTCAGCCACGACGTCAAACGCACCCTGACGCTGTTGACTGCTGAAGGGTTCGGCGACCTCGTCGTCAAAGGCGACCCCATGCTGTCGTCGTACTTGCTCGACCCCGACGAAGGCCACGACCTCATCCGCCAGGCCAAGCGTGTGTTGTCGTACGACGCCCTGCCCCTCAGCGAGGTCGTCGGCAAAGGCAAAAGCAAAGTGCGACGTGCTGAAGTGCGGTTCGAGCGCATGGCCGAACTCGTCGGTGAAGCCGCTGACCTCAGCCGTCGCCTTGAAGCCAAACTGGCCCCCATTGTCGACGAGCGCGGCATGAACGCCCTCTATGGTGACCTTGAGCTGCCCCTCGAGCGCGTGCTCAGCAAGATGGAGCAGGCGGGCATCCGCATCGACAGCGCCAAGCTCAAAGCCATGAGCGACCGCTTCACGGGTGAGCTCGACGAGCTGGAGAAGAAGGCCCACGCCGCAGCCGGACGCGACTTCAACCTCGGCAGCCCCAGCCAAATCTCAGACCTGTTGTTCAACGAGCTGAAGCTCAAGGTCATCAAGCGCACCAAGTCGGGCCCGTCGACCGACTCCACGGTGCTCGAAGCGCTGAAAGACAGCCACCCCCTGCCAGGGCTCATCCTCGAGCACCGCGTGTTGAACAAGCTGAAGAACACCTACCTCGACGTGTTGCCGACGCTGGTGCACAAAGACACCGGCCGCGTGCACACCCACTTCAACCAAGCCGTCGCCGCCACCGGCCGTCTCAGTTCGGATGCGCCAAACCTGCAGAACATCCCCAACCGCACCCCCATCGGACGTGAAATCCGCGACGCGTTTGTCGCCGACGACGGGCATGTGTTGGTGAGCTTGGACTACTCGCAAATCGAACTGCGCATCCTGGCCCACGTCACAGAAGACCCCGTTCTTCTCGAGACCTTCCAAAAAGGCGAAGACGTCCACCAGCGGACGGCCTCTGAAATCTTCGACGTGCCCCTCGACCAAGTCGAACGCGACCAACGCACCGCCGCCAAAGCCATCAACTTTGGCCTGCTCTACGGCATGGGCGTGGTGCGTTTGTCGAGGGAGTTGGGCATCAAACGCAACGAAGCCAAGGCCTACCTGGAGAAGTACTTCGAGCGCTACCAGGGCGTGCAGAAGTGGCACCAGCGGGCCCGCGACGACGCCTACGACACCGGCGAAGTGCGCACGCTCTTTGGCCGTCTGCGTCGTTTGCCCGAGTTGTCGTCGAGCAACCGCGGCGAAGTCGCACGTGGTGAACGTCTGGCCACCAACACGCCCATCCAAGGCAGCGCCGCCGACCTCATCAAGCGGGCGATGATTGCGGTCGACGAGAAGCTCACCTCGTCGAACAGCAAAGCCCGCCTGCTCCTGCAGGTGCACGATGAACTTCTGCTGGAGGTTCCAGAAGGCGACGCCGACGCCACCGTCGAGCTGGTGCGCGATGCCATGGTTGGCGCTGCCGAACTGAAGGTGCCCCTCGTCGTCGACGGGTCGTTTGGGAAGACTTGGGCGGAGGCCCACTAGTCTGGAGCGCGGCGCGCACGCGCGCCCGGCATGCTCCAGACTTTTACGACCATTTGCAGTGGTCGACGGCGTTTTGGTCTGCCGTATGGCACCTGACTGCAAATGGTCGCGTATGCCTGTGCCACGGCGTCATCGACGTCGGCCAGGATGCGTCTGTTGTTGGTGCCGGACATCAGGCAACTTCGGCCATTTGCGGGAAGGCGTCGACCGGCAAACACCAACGTCACTTTCTCCGCAAATGGTCGTAGAGGTCATTGCGAAGCAACGACCCATGGCGTCGTATGTCAAGCAACTTCGACCATTTGCGGGAAGGCGTCGACCGGCAAACACCAACGTCACTTTCTCCGCAAATGGTCGCAAAGGTCATTGCGAAGCAATGACCCATGGCGTCGTACGTCAGGCAACTTCGACCATTTGCGGGAAGGCGTCGACCTGCAAACACCAACGTCACTTTCACCGCAAATGGTCGCAAAGGTCATTGCGAAGCAATGACCCATGGTGGCGCATGCCTGTGCAACGGCGTCGTCGACGTCATTCGCGCACGACTTCTCAACTGCCGACGCCTTCATGGTCGCGTCGTCTACAACGCGAACGGAAGGTGTGCTCGGCTTTCAGGCGGCACAACAACTCCTCCTGAGCGTTTCGAGGCTGGAGGTCTCGTCGACAACGACGTTGTGCAGCTATTTGCACTTGCTCCACTTGGCGTACTTCTTCGCCGGCTCTGGCCCTGCGAACACCTGAATGCCCACCATCTTCTTCGGCCCGTTGGCGAAGCTGACCTTGGCGTTGGCCGGCATGAAGATGGTCGTCCCCGGTCCCACCTTTGACGCTTTGCCCTCGATGACGACGGTGCCCTCGCCTTCGAGCACGTGAATGGTCTCTTCGGTGGCGTCGCGATGCTCAGGCACCTTCGCGTTGGGCGCCAGCTCCAGCTTCGCCACAAACGCATTGCGCCCTTCGGCGAGCACTGTCACCCAGGCCTTCTTCGACGGTGCTTCTCGACGACACTGCTCGCCTTTGGCCTGCACCTTCGGCTTTGGAGCCGGCTCGATTTCGCGTGCGCTCGACGACCCCGACCACGACGTCACCACCAACCCCACGACCCCACACAGCATCTGCATTCGCATCTTCGACCTCCTGTCCGGAGGCGAGCCTAACGCGATGTCGTCGACGCCGTCTTCTGTTTCGGCGTCGCCGGCGCCGCCACCGGACGCTCGATGGCATGCCGCACCCACGCCCACTCGGCCTTGTCGTCGAGCCACACCGTGCCGTCGTGTTTTTCGTGCACGCCCAGTTTCCACAACACTTGCTGCACATCGGGAAAGCCCTGGGTGCGCTCCACCCGCACCACCTCGTCGACAAACATGTCTGTGCCCGCCGCCTGGTCGAGCAGTTCGGCGTAGCGCTTCGCCGTCAGCCGCTTCTGAGCAGCGACCGCGTCGTCGAGAACGGCGTCAGAGGCACGGTCGAGCGACCAGGCCCCATTCGACTGCACCCGGGCCTGCACGTCGAGCAACAGGGCCGCGGCCGTGCCCGCCCAGTAGACGTAGGTGTAGGCAAATGTCTCATGCATGCGCGCGCTGGCTTGTTGCACCGTCGACGCGGACGACGCCGCGCGACGTCCACGTGCAAAGCCGTCGACCATCTTGGCCCAGCACTCTTCTTTGCTCAGCAGACCTGAGCGCATGCGCGCGATGTTTTGGTACCAGGTGGCGACGCCTTCGCTCATCCACGCATCCTGCCGTTGAATGTACGGTGTCAGCAGATGGGCCAACTCATGCACGCCGACCCACTCGCCCACCAAGGCCTGTTTGTCGTCGTCGGCGACGAAGAACGTGGCCACCGGCCCTCCGCCGCGCGCGACCATGCCGAACACCACAGGCTCGCCCCCCAAGGCGGCTTTGCGCACAAACACCTGCACCCGCCGTCGTGGAAACCGCCCCGCCACCGTCGTCACCGACGACGCGGCCGCCTCCATCCAGGCGCGCACGCCTTTCTCGTCGAGGTCGGGATGCAGCAGGTGCACATCCACCATGCCGCGGCCGACGTCGACGGCGAAGGAGCGAAATGCCCCAAAGGCGCTGGTGCTCCGCCACCGGTACGACGTCGTCGGCACGTCGTAGACAACGCGGCCGTCGTCGACGTCCATGGGGCGCTCGGTGACTTCAGCGAAGGGCAAGGCCACGTGCACCGCCGACGGCGCATCCACCTCCAGGCGCACCCGTCGGTCGCGCGGGTGCCAAAGCCACAGGTCGGTCGACAACAATGCCGTCTGCGCTTCGCGCGCCGCCACCGAAGACGACGCTTCACGAATCGCCCGGTCGACGTCGACGTCGTAGTGCACGCACGCATCGCCCGCGCCGTCGAGGGTCAGCCGTCCTTTGTGCACGACCAGGGCCTGCTGCCCTTGCCGGGCGTTCTCGATGAAGGGCACGCAAGACGCAGCCCCTGGTCGCAAACTCTGCGGCAGCTTGCCGGTGAAGCACGCCTTCATGTGCAAGGTGCGTCCATCTGCCGCAGGGCGCAGCACATAGTGCGCGGCAAACTGGGACGTGTCTGACGACGACGCAGGCTTTGCCGCTGGCGGCGTCATCGACGACGCAGCGTGACCCCGGTCGCGCTCGCCGGTTGCGGGTTTTGCAGGCGCACGACGCGACTTTGCAGGAGAGGGCTCGTGTTGGGCTCCCGCATGCTGTCCTCGAGAGGTCCCCCCCGATGTCGTTCCCGCACACCCCGTGGCCAACAGCAGCATCAACGCCACCCACAGCACGTGGGGTCGGCGTGAAACGCCATCAAGAAGGGTGGAATGGGGATGCATCTCGCGCATGGGGCTCGCGAAGGAGCATGGCAAATGCCCGGGCTTGCGGCCAAATGCGTCGGATCCCGTCACCTTTCGCATGCACAGCTTCATTTGTGGCCAGATGTTCCGATGAAGCACCCCAGGGAGAGGGCGTGCAGCAAACGAAACCACAGAATTGGGCGGCCACAACGTGGACCAGGGACCCTTTTTGGGAGCCACGGCATCCACTTTGCGCAATATTGTCGCAAAAGCATCAAAAGCAGCTCATTTTTGCACGTTTTTGCCTCAGTTCGAGGCACAGGGGGGTTTCCCTCCTTGAATTCGCGCCTACACTCAAGGCCCACTAGGAGGATTCCGTGGCGGTTGCACCTTTGGATCGTGAAACAGGACCTGCATTGAGCGAACTTCCCGTGGCGACGTTCACCACGTGGGGGGAGTTGAAGCGTGAGTTGGCGCTGCTGCTGCAGGGCCAAGCCGGTACGTTCACCGTCGACCGCCACGTCGACCGCGACACGCGTCAGGTCATTTACGTGCACGTCGCTGGCGAAGAACCCGAGCTCTTCTTTCAGATTCGCGTGAAGGCCGTGATGCTCCGCGACGGCGAATACGGCTGCCGCGGCGTGCTGTGTGACGACAAGAGCCGTCTGCTGATCGCCCGCCACCTGAAGAACCACGCGTTGGGCCGACAGCCTTAGGCTTCCCGTTCACGTCTGCCTCGCCTCCTGCCGCATCGGCCGCCCTCTCGGGCGGCTTTTTGTTGGGCCAACAGAGTGCGCCCCCAACAGAGTGAGCCCCCAACAGAGTGCGCCCCCAACAGAGTGAGGGCCTCCGCAGAATGAGACCCAGGCCGTCTCGATTGGCCGCAGCTGACGGCAACACAGTAGCCTGCGCGCATGATGCACCGTTTGCTGTCGTCGTTGGTCGACCACCTCTTGCGCCATCCCAAACGCGTGCTGTGGCTGAGCGTCGGCGCCGCGATGCTGCTGGCGGCGGCGGCCCCGTTCTTCCCGTTTGATTTGTCGTTCACCGGCATCATGGACCGCACCCATCCGCAGGTCGACCAGTACTTCAAGACCCAAAAAGAAGGGCATCTGGGCGGTCTGCTCCCATTGCTGCTCGAGGGCGACGACGACGCTGAGCTCGAGCAAGCGGCGCAAGCCCTCAAGGCTCTGCCGCAACATCCGTCGGTGCGCGACGTCATGGTCGAAGCGCCCACGGCATGGCTTGAAGACAACGCGCCCTACCTCGTCGACGCCGACCTCTTCGACGCTTGGCTGCGGTTGGGGACCCACCCAGAAGACACGTCTGCCGCCGACAAGCTCAAGTCTGCCCTCGACGACAAACGCAGCGAGGTGACGCGGCTGAGCGCCCCCGGCGTGCGCATCGTGCAAGTCACCATGGAGCGTGACCCTTTTGACATCGACCTCGCCGGGCTCGACTTCTTCGAGGTGGAGGCCGAAACCCAACGCCTGTTGGCGCCGTTCAAAGGCGTGACCTTCGCCTACGCCGGCCTTCCCGCCATCGCCGCCCAAGACCAGAAGAACACCATCGGCGCCGTGCAGAAGCTCACGCCGTTGACCCTCCTCTTGGTGTTGCTGCTGTTTCGTGTCGTCGAGCGACGCGTGTCGCGGCTGTTGGCGGTGGCGGCGCCGATGATCTTCGCCATGGGCGCCACCCTCGGGGTGGTGGGGATGCTTCTTGGCAAGATCACCATCATGGAGACCTTCTTCGGCATCATGGTCTTTGGCCTCGGCATCGACTTTGCGCTGCACCTCATGGTGCGCCTGCGCGAAGAGCTGTCGCTCGCTGCCGACGACGGACATGAAGGCGGAGAAGAAGGCGGAGATGGCCGTGAGTCCCGCTTTCGCAAAGCGTTGTTCACCACCCTCACCGGCACCGGACGCGGCGTGGTCGCCGGGGCCCTGACGACGACGGGCGCGTTTTGCATCGTTGGGCTCGCCCCCGACCCTGGCGCTCGGCACATGGGCGTGTCGGGCGGCGTCGGGTTGTTCTTCTGCTTGGCCCTGATGTTGACGTTGCTGCCGGCCGTGTGGGTGCTGTTTCACCGTCGGGGGATGTCGTTCACCGACGACAACGCCGACTCTTGGTCGGCCAAGTTTCACGCGTCGTTTGCGCCGGTGGAGGTGCCTGCCCATTGGGCCGCGTCCAACCCCAAGTTGGTGCTGGTGCTGACCTTCTTGGTGTTCGTGGCCACCGCCAGCGGCATCAGCCGCTTTCACTTCGAAACCGACCTCACCAAAGTCTTCAACCGCGATGTGCCCGCCGTCGCCGCCATGGACCGCGCCCAAGACGTCTTCGGCATCAACTCCGGGCCGTGGTTCGCCATCTTCAAAGACCTCGACGAGTTGCGCGAGGTGCACGCCAAGTTTGAGAAGGCCGACGACGTCTTTGGACGCGTCGAAAGCGCCGCCGAGATTCTTCGCGTCGACCGCGCCGAACGCCATGCGCTGCTGAAGAAGCACAAGGCCGAGATTGTGGCGCAGAAGACGACGATGGAAGCGCTGATTCCGCTCATGAGCGACGAGGAGAAAGCGGGGTTGGAGGGTGGCGTCAAAGCCCTCGACGTCTTGCTTCGTGCCGAGCAACACGGGCCCCCGTCGGCGGCGTCGCTGCCCAAGCAGATTCGCAACCAGCTGTTCGCCCCCGACGGACGGCCGCTCATCTTCGCCTACACCAAAGTGGCCGGCTTCGACGCGTACGTGTCGCGAAACCAGCGGTTGGCGGCGCAGGCCATCCACCCCGACATGACCAGCCTTGGCGCCATGAACGAGGTCATGATGGGCCTCGACCGGCCGTGGCTGCTGCCCATCTTCTTGGGCATTGTCTTCTTCGTCCTCGTCGTGCTCGCCTTTGATTTGCGCAATTTGAAGCTCATGCTGCTGGCGGCGACGCCCGTGTTGTGGGCCACCAGCGTCACCTTCGGCATTCTGTGTTGGGCCGGCATCCCCTTCAACGTGTTGATGACCTTGGTGGTGCCGCTCATCGTCGGGCTCGGCGTCGACGACGGCATTCACGTCGTGCACCGCATGAAAGAGGACTTCACGGTGCCCGCCAACGAAGCCGCCGCCTCCGTCGGGCGCGCCATCTTCATGACCACCATGACGACGATGGTCAGCTTTTCGACGCTGATGTTCACCAACCACGCAGGCATGGAAAGCATGGCCGAGATCCTCCTCATCGGGCTTCCGTTGTGCCTGTTGTCGTCGGTGACGACGTTGCCGGCGCTGGCGGTGTTGTTGGGCGTGTGCCCACCGCCACCCGCAACGGACGCGGCGCCAGAGGGTGCGGGTGCGGCCGCGGACTGACGTCGTCGACGTCACGGGGAACCTGCTTTTGTTTTGGGGGTGGGTCTTGTAGGCGCATGGCACCTGCCGGTCGTCGACGACCGCTGCGGAGCCACCATGGACCAGAGCCTTCCTGCGATGTTTTTCGACCGCGCGCAAAGCGCGCCCGACATGGTGCACTTTCGCGCCAAGGGCGACGACGGTGTGTTTGTCGACACCACCTTTGGCGAGGTGAAACAGCAAGTCGAAGCCCTGGCGGCCGGCTTTCTCGACGTCACCAACCTCCAACCCGGCGACCGCGTGCTCATCATGAGCAACACCCGCCCGGAGTGGGTGGTCGCCGACTACGCGCTGCTGTCGCTCGGGGTGCAGACCGTGCCGGTGTACGCCAGCTTGTTGGCCCCAGAGGTGGGCTACATTGCGCAAGACACCGGCGCCATCTACGCCGTCGTCGAAGACAAAGAACAACTGCAAGAGATTCGCGACGTCGAGAAAGGCTTCACCTTCTTCGAGAAGGACTACCCCGCTGGCGCCGTCAAAGTGCAGCACTGCTTTGTCATCGACACCACGGGCATCGACCCTGCCGACGACTGGACTCCTCTTGCCGACATCGCAGACAAGGGCGCCCCCCTCGTCGACGAAACCGCCGACGAACGTGAACGTCGACTGCGGGCCCAACAGCGCAAAGACCTGGCCACGTTCTGCTACACGTCGGGCACCACCGGCCCCCCCAAAGGCGTGCTGCAGACCCACGACAATGTGTTGTCGCTTTTGGAGAACGTCGACGACACCGGCATCTTCGACGTCGACGCCAAAGACTCAGGCGCGTTTGTCTTTTTGCCGCTGGCGCACTCCTTTGGGCGGCTGATGCAATTCGGCTGTGCGTTTTACGAGTCGGTCATCGTGTTCTCGTCGATGGCAACGTTGGCCGAAGACTTGGCGAAGACCAAGCCGGGCTTTTTGCCGGGTGCCCCTCGGATGTTTGAGAAGATCTACACCAAGGTGACATCGCTGGTGGCCAGCCAGCCGCCCATGCGACAACGGCTGTTTGGGTGGGCCCTCGACGTGGGCAAACGCCGCATCCCCTACTGGCAGGCGAGAAAGCCCATGCCGCTGTTCTTGGGTCTGCAACACAAGCTGGCCGACAAGATGGTGTGGTCGAAGATTCGCGACCGGCTGGGCATGGACAACATGGTCGCCATGCTTTCAGGGTCGGCGCCGTTGTCGCTTGAGGTGCAGGAGTTCTTCGCGGCCCTCGGCGTCATCATCCTCGAGGCCTACGGCCTGACCGAGACGAGCCCTGGCCTCACCGTGAACCGCCTGACGAATTGGAAACAAGGCACCGTCGGCTCCGCCATCAAAGGCGTTGAACTCAAGCTTGCTGCCGACGGCGAAATCCTCGCCAAAGGGCCCAACGTCACCAGCGGGTATCTGAATCGCGAAGAGGCCACCGCAGAAGCGTTTGACGACGACGGCTGGTTCAAAACCGGCGACATCGGCGAGTTTGACGACGACGGATTCCTCAAAATCACCGACCGCAAAAAAGACCTCATCAAGACGTCGGGCGGCAAATACGTCGCGCCACAAAAGATTGAAGGGCTGTTCAAAGCCAAGCCCCTCATCACCGAGGCCGTCGTCATTGGAGAACGGCGCAAATACTGTGTGGTGCTCCTGTCGCTCGACGAAGAAGCCCACGCCATGTGGCAGGAGCGCACGGGCGCGTCTGCCGCGCTCGACGACGCGCAGTTGCTCGACGAGCTGCAGACCTATGTCGACGACATCAACGGCGGGCTCGCCAGCTTTGAGAGCCTGAAATACTTCCGCGTGATGGATGAGCAGCTGACCATCGAAAACGGCATGATGACGGCGTCGTTTAAGGTGAAGCGCAAGGCCGTCAACGCGCGCTTTGCCGCCCTCATTGAAGAGATGTACGACGTGCAGCCGCCGCAGGTGGCCGCATGACGACGACGCCGTTTGCCCTGCCTGACTATGCACGCACGCCTGACGACATGCTGTTGGACGCGTATGACTTCACGTTGCCGGAGTCGCACATCGCCCGGCGTCCACTGACCGAACGCACAGCGTCACGGCTGTTGCATGTGCCGGCAGAAGGGCCTGGGCACCACCGGATGTTCACCGACTTGCTCGACCTCCTCGACGAGGGCGACTGCCTGGTGATGAACGACACCGCTGTGCTGCCCGCCCGGCTGCTGGCCGAGAAGGCCGAGACCGGGGGCAAGGTCGAGGTGCTGCTGTGCCGCGAAGACGACGACGGCAGCTGGGTGGCGCTGTTGAAGGCGAGCAAAAAGCCCAAGCCTGGCACGCGTCTGGTGTTCGGCGGCGACCTCCCCGTGTCGGAGCATTTCTTCGCCACCGTCGAGGGCCGTGTCGACGACGAAGACGGCTGCTGGCGCCTGCACTTCGAGGGCGACGCCCGCAAGTTTGCGTTGCATGCGGGGCACGTGCCCATCCCGCCGTATTTCGAGCGTGACGACGACGACGACGACAAAGAGCGCTACCAGACGGTGTACGCCAACCCCAACAAGGTGGGCGCCGCCGCTGCCCCCACCGCTGGGTTTCATTTCGACGACGCCTTCTTGCAAAAGCTCGACGACAAAGGCGTGCAGCGGGCCATGGTGACGTTGCACGTCGGGCCCGGCACGTTCATGCCGGTGCGCGCCGACCACCTCGCCGACCACGAGATGCACGCCGAACCCTGGGAGCTGTCGTCTGCCGTCGCCGAGAAGCTCAACGCCACCCGCAAGGCAGGCAAACGCATCATCGCCGTGGGCACCACGTCGCTGCGCACGTTGGAAACGGCCGTCGACGACAACGGCGTGTTCTACGAAGGGCGAGGTCTGTCGCGCATTTTCTTGCATCCCGGCAAACCCATCCGCTCGGTGGATGCGTTGTTCACCAACTTTCACCTGCCGAAGAGTTCGTTGTTGATGTTGGTGGCCGCCCTCGTCGGACGAGAACGCATTGTCGCCGCCTACGACGAAGCCATCGCCCACAACTACCGCTTCTACTCCTACGGCGACGCCAGCCTCCTCGAGGTCAACCCCGCCGTGCGCCGCCTGATCTAGCGCTTGAAGATTTGCCCATGTCTGACACCGCCCTCGACACCCCTCTCGTTCACGACGACGGCGACTTCAAGTTCGAAGTCAGCCACCAAGACGGCCATGCCCGACGCGGCACGTTGACGACGCCCCACGGCAAAGTGCCGACGCCCATCTTCATGCCCGTGGGCACCGTCGGCTCGGTGAAGGCCCTCGCCCCCGACGACCTCAAAGCCGCTGGCGCCCACATTGTGCTCGGCAACACCTACCACTTGATGTTGCGCCCTGGCCCCGAGCGCCTCGAACGCCTGGGCGGCTTGCACAACTTCATGAAATGGGACCGCCCGCTGCTCACCGACAGCGGCGGCTTTCAAGTGTTTTCGCTTGCTGAAGGCATGGCCCGTGGCGACGACAAAAAGCGCAAAGGCGACAAGCCCCTCGTCAAACTCGACGAGGAGGGCGTGACCTTTCGCAGCCACCTCGACGGCAGCCCCATCCGCATGACGCCCGAGGAGTCCATGCGCATTCAGATGTGCATTGGCCCTGACATCATCATGGCCTTCGACCAGTGCCCTCCTGGGCAGAGCGACGAGCGCACCGTGCGCCACGCCATGGACCGCACCTCCCGCTGGTTGCGTCGCTGCATGACGAGCATGACGCGGCCCGGCTCGCGTTTGTTCGGCATCATCCAAGGCGGCATCTACGCCGACCTCCGTCGAGAACATGCTGAAGACATCTGCTCCACCGACTTGTTTGGCTATGCCGTCGGCGGCCTCAGCGTCGGCGAAAGCAAAGAGCAGATGGCCCACGCCCTCGCCCACACCACGCCGCACATGCCGAAGAACAAGCCGCGCTACCTCATGGGCGTGGGCACCCCCGACGACCTCCTCGACGGCGTCGCCGAAGGCATCGACATGTTCGACTGCGTGATGCCCACGCGCAACGCACGCACCGCCACGTTGTTTTCGTCGAAGGGCAAGATGCTCATCAAGAACGCGCGGTTTGCTGAAGACCAGCGTCCCGTCGACGAGAACTGCAGCTGCTACACCTGCCAGACCTTCGACCGGGCGTATTTGCGCCACCTCTTCCGCTCGGGCGAACTGCTCTACAACCGCCTCGCGTCGCTGCACAACGTTCACTACTACCTGTCGTTGATGCAAGACATCCGCGACGCCATCGAGGCGGGGACGTTCGAGCAGTTCCGCAAGGAGCGCAAAGCGGCACACGCAGCGGGCATAGACGCGTAGTCAGGGCCGGCGCGCCTCACGGCGCCAAGGCCCTGCCTTGAACGACCGTTTGCAGTGATTGACGACGGAGGCCGGCTGAAAAGCCACACCTGACCGCAAACGGTCGACGATGCCTGGCAGCGCGACGTCATCGACGTCTTCCCCCCGTCGTCGGCGACCGGGGAACGCGACGCGCAAGCGCGTCCGGCAGGCTCAAGACTTCAACCACCATGGGGCATTGCTGTGCAATGCCCGGCGACCATTTGCGCCACAAATGGTCGAATGTGTCTGTTCGAGCGACGTCATCGACGTCTTTCCCCGTCGTCGACGTCGCCTGGGATGCCGCTCAGCTCAATCGGTCTCGGCGTCGTTGACGACGTCGAGGACGATGGACGTGATGAGCGCGGCGCCGTCCTCGTCGAGGTGCAGGTGGTCGGAGTGCATGTAGAAGCCGAGATCTTCGCCGATGGCGTCCCAGCTTTGCCCGGTGGCGTGTTTGAAGACGCCGTCGGTGACCAACGACAGCCAGTTGTCCATCGAGGGCGTCTCTCGACGAGGGAGCGCCTCCAACGCGGCCACCATGTCTTCGTGGAGGGGCCCGTAGACAACGCCGGTGTCGGCCGCGACCTCCTCGGCCACGGCCGCATAAGACGCGGTGAGGGCCCACACGTCCTCCTCGGGGTTCTCGCCCACCGTTGGCACCGACAACAAAGCGACTTGGGCGCTCGTCGTCGACGACAGCGTCGTGCTGATGCGCGTCAGCTGTTCTCGGTAGAAGGAGACGTTTGACCGCTCCGGCAAGTTGCGGTCGGCCACGGCTTGCTCGCCAAAGTCGACGGCGTAGTCGAGCATGACGTCGTTGGTGCCGATGAGCACGGTGACGACGTCGGGGTCGCATGCCGCCACCTGCAACAACCGCTCTGCCACCTCGTAGGCGACCTCGCCGTTGGTGCCTGCGTTGACGACAAACCAGTCGTCGCCCAGCGCCGCGGCGACGTCCTCGGCCCAGCGATGCCCGATGGTGCCTTGGGTGATGCTGTCGCCGACGACGACGAGAACGTGTTTGTCATCGGGAGGACCGCCTTCAGCGAGAACGGAGTCGATGGCGTTGGGAGGAGGGGCATTCACAGGGTCACAGCTCCCACAGCCCGACAGCGCCAGCGCGACGAAGGTGGCTGCGATTGCACAACGCGAAACACAAAGGGAGGCCATGCTCGGATGTAGGAGCCCACGCCCGCGTCATCAAGCCGCATCGACGAAGTTGAGGTCAGCGAAGGTCATGGACGGCGTCGAGCACCAATCTCGTCACCATGCGGGCGCCATCCTCGTCGAGGTGCAAGTGGTCGGAGTGCAGGTGAAACCCTGAGCGGTCGCCGATGTCGCTCCAGCTGAGGCCTTGCTCGTGGAGCACATCTCCCTCCTCCATCAGGCCTCGCCACGTCGACAACGCCGGGGTTTCACGCGCCGGAAGCACCTCAAGAGCGTCGCGCATGTCTTCGAACAGAGGCGCGTAGTGCACGCCGTAGACGTCGGCGACCTCTGCCACAACGCCGGCGTAGCGCGTCGTCAACGGCCACACGTCGTCTGCGGGGTTTTCGCCAACGGCGGGCATCGACAGCAGGAGGACCTCGGCGTCGGTGGTGGAACGCAGTGCGTCGACGGTGTCTTCAAGTTGCTCTCGGTACGACGACAGCGACGGGGGTGCTGGCAGGTCGTAGTTGGCCACGGCTCTGTCAGAAAGGACGGGGTCGACATCGGCCATGATGTCGTTGGTGCCGATGAGCACGGAGACGACGTCGGGACGGCAGTCCGCCACCTCATCCAGTCGACGGTTGACCCCGTACGAGAGCGCGCCATTGACGCCGGCATTGATCACCGTCCACTCCGGGCCCAGCCCGACGGCGACGTCGTTGATCCAGCTGTGGCCGATGGTGCCGCGGGTGATGCTGTCGCCGACCGCGACGAAAACCATGTCGTCGTCGACGGGCGGATTGTTCGCCAATGCATCGCCGATGAGTTCGGCCGTCGGCGGCGGCATCCCGCAGCCAGCTGCAGTCAGCGCCGCGGCTGACATTGCCCAACACAACAGACGAATCCCAAGCATGGCCGCATTGTGCGGCCTGCAGGGGGCGACAGCAACCGCCGCCAGAGCAGCGTCGAAAAACTGCTTCTGTTGGCTCTGCTTGGTAGCCTCTGGCGACGGCGACGCCGCACCTGTGGCGTGTGGTGGCCTCGCTGGCAGGTGATTGCATGGTGTTGCGCGAATTGACTTCGGACTTGTCCCGGCTGACAGAGATCGCCGGCGTCATGAGCCGTCATGGCTTCGCTCCGACGCTGAAGCTGATGCCCGTGGTGCGCCACTTGGTGCCGTCGGGAAAGAACAACGCCAAAGGCTCTGCCGCCGAACGCTTCGCCACCATGCTCGAAGAGTTGGGGCCGACGTTTGTGAAGCTGGGGCAGATCTTGTCGACGCGTGCCGACTTGCTGCCCAAAGAGTTCACCGACGCCTTGTCGCGTCTGCAGGATCGGGTGCCGCCGTTTCCCACCGACGAGGCCAAAGCCGTCATTGAACGCGAACTCGGTCAAAGCATCGACGATCTCTTTGTCGAGTTTGACGACGTTCCACTGGCATCAGCGTCGATGGCGCAGGTGCACGCCGCCGTGCTGCACACCGGCGAAGAAGTCGTCATCAAAGTGCAGCGGCCGGGCATCGAAGCGCAGGTGCGGTCGGACGCGTCGATTTTGGTGATCCTCGCCCAGCTCCTCGAACTCGTCATCGAAGAGGCCGCCCACTACCGCGTCGGCGACCTTGCAGAAGAGTTTGAAGAATCGTTGACGTCAGAACTCGACTTTCACCATGAGGCGCAGAACCTGGCGGCGTTCGCCCGGTTCAACAACCCGCGAGACGGCATCCTCGTGCCCAAGGCCCACCTCGAGCTCACCCGCAAGCGGGTGCTCACCATGGAGCGGGTGCACGGCCGCCGCATCACCGACATCGCAGATGAAGACAAGGCCTTCGTCGGCGGCATCGTCGACCGGCTGGTGATGGTGAACTTCGAGCAGGTCTTTGTCGACGGCATGTTCCACGGCGACCCGCACCCTGGCAACGTGCTCGTCGACGACGACGGCAACATTGTGTTCATCGACTTTGGCCTCATGGGGCGGGTCGCTCGCGACACCCAAGACCGCATGTTGCTCTTGATGGTCGCCCTCTCATTGCGCGACGCCGACACGCTGTCGCGCTTGTTGGTGCACCTCGGCGACTCGCCGGGCCGAGTGGCGTTGTCGGAGTTTCGCGACGCCATCCGCCGCTTGCTCGACCGGTACCTCGGCCTCACGGTGCAGGAGGTCAACTCGTCGGCCGCCCTCGCCGATTTGGTGGATTTGTCGACGAGGTTTGGCATTCGCATGCCTCGTGAGTTTGCCTTGCTGTCAAAGGCCAGCGTCGCCATCGACGGCATCGTGCGCACGCTGTACCCAGAGCTCGACCCCCAGCACAAACTCGCCGCGCGCTCTGAAGAGTTGATGCTCGAGCGCCTCGACCCGCGCAAACTCAAGGGCGGCGGGCTGCGCAGCGCACTGCAGTTGGGCATGCTCGCCTCCGACCTTCCGTTGCAGCTCACCCAGGTGCTCATGGACGTCGAGCGTGGCCACATTGAGCTGTCGATCAAGAGCGAACAACTCGAAGGCCTCGACCGCGAGATTCGCGGCCTCGGCATGACCATCTTCGGCGGCTTGACGTCGAGCGCGCTGCTGCTGGGCGGCGTCTACGTGCTGGCATCATACGACTGGCGTCTCATGGGCGTGCCCATCCTGCCTCCCGTCCTGTTCGCCCTCGCCGGCGGCCTGTTTGGCGTGGCCTTTACGTGGTTTCTCACGGGGGGGCGCATGCCGCGCTTTGGCCTCGGCCGCGTCATGGGCTGGTTCATGCGTCTCAGCCGACGACGGGGACGGCGCAAGTGAGCTCGACACCGACGCAACAGGGTTTGCTCGTCGACGACGCGGTGTGCCAGCTGGGCGCCTTCGCGTTGGGCCCCGTGTCGCTGCAGGTCGCGCCCGGCGCCATGCTCGCCGTGGTCGGCACCACGGGTGCCGGCAAGACGGTGTTGTGCAAGCTGCTGTGTGGTCTGCACGCGTTGCACAGCGGCCGCATTGTCGTCGACGAAGCTGAGCGCACCGCCGATGACGGCGACCTCAACGTCTTTCAACGCAAGGTGGGCTTGTCGTTTCAACAAGGCGCCCTCGTCGAGGAGCTGTCGGCGTTTGAAAACGTCGCCCTCGTCGCACGGTGCCGAGGCGTCGACGACGTCGACGGCAAGACGCACGAGGCGCTGCATGCGGTGGGTCTCGCCGACGAGGGCAACCTCTTGCCGAGCGAGTTGAGTGGCGGCATGCGACGTCGGGTGGGGCTGGCCCGCGCCATGGTCAGCGACCCTGCGTTGTTGGTGCTCGACGACGTCACCGCCGGGCTCGACCCTCGCACCGGGCACGAGGTCATGCAGTTTGTGAAGCGTGCCCATCAATCGCGCGGCTGCGCCACAGTGCTCACCACGCATGACGTCGACGTCGTGCTGCCCTTTGTCGACGACGTTCTCTTGTTGGAGGGGGGCAACGTCGGCTACGTCGGTTCAGTGGCGCACATCCCCGACGCTCACGCTCCGTTTCGTCCGCTGCGGGTGGCCCCGATGGAGCAGGCATGACACCGACGATGCTGTTCACGTCGTGGGGAGAACGCCTGCTGTGGGCGTTGTCGCACGTCGGCAACATCTTCTTGTTTGGTCTGCGCATGGCGTTGAGCATCGTCCGGTTCGACGTCGACGGCCGTGAAGTGCTGCGCCAGCTCGACCGGCTGTGTTTGCGCGCGTTGCCGCTGTTGCTCGCAGGCAGTGCCCTCATCGGCGGCATCGTTGCCTTGCAGGGGTTGAACTACGTGGCGCGCTACAACGCCACCGAGGTCTTTGGCTGGGCCACGGCGCTGAGTGCGTACCAAGAGGTGGGGCCGCTGCTGCTGGGGTTGGCGCTCGCCGCCCGGGTTGGCACCAAGAACGCGGCGGAGTTGGCAACGATGCGTGCGCGCGAGCGTTTGATGGCGTTGACGGCCCTTGGCCTCGACGTCGAACGCTGCATTTTGCGGCCGCGGGCGCTGGCCATCTTCTTGTGCGGTGGTTTGTTCTTTCCGTTGTGCACAGCGGTGATCATGTTCTGTGGCTTCATCGGCGCCGCCCTCTTGGGCGAGCAGAACGCCGCCATCAGCTTGCATTCGTTCATGGAGTACACACCGACGACGACCATCCTCCTCGGTGGTTTGCGCATGTTGGTGTTCTCGCTGTTTGTCGGCGTGCTCTCGACGTACTTCGGCAACGCGGCCGGACGCGACCCCCGCTCCCTCGGCCGCGCGGTGTATGCGTCGTCGATCACCGGCATGACCGGCATCGTCACGGCCAACCTCTACTTGTCGTTTTTGGGGGCCCCGTCGTGATTGCGCTGCCGCGCCTGTTGCTGCCGACGCTGAGCGCTGCACTGCAGCCGTGGCGGCTGCCGTGGTCACAGATCGTGCAACGTCTCGACGAGACCCTCAGCAAAAGCGCCGTCGTCACCTTCGCCGCTGTCGCCATGGTCGGCGCGGCCATGTGCGACCAGGCCGCCGCGCAAGCCATGCGTCTGTTGGGCGAGATGAGCTTCATCGGCCCCGAGTACATCGTGTTGGGCTTCGAAGAATACGGCCCCCTCATCGTCGCCGTCACATTCGCCGCCCGCCTCGGGGCCGGGTTCGCCACCGAGGTCGCCACGCTGCAGAGCGACGACACCCTCGACGCGTTGTTGCTGTACGGCGCCGAGCCCCACCGGCATCGATTGGCGCCCATGGCGGTGGCCTGCACCCTCGGGTGTGCCTGCCTCGGGCTCCTCAGCGCCGCCGTGTGGGAAGCCGCAGGCATGCTCACCATCTTCGTGCGCCACGGCGTCAATCCGCTGTCGTTCTTTCGTCCCGACGTGTTGTCGCTGAGTTCATTGGTGCTCTGCGTGGGCAAGACGTTTGTGTTTGGCGGCCTGGTGTTTGTCTGTGCCCTCACCTTCGGCTTGCGCGCCCGCGCTGGCGCCACAGAAGTCGGGCGCGCCACCACCCGTGCCGTCGTCGCTGCTCTGGTGTCGTGCTTGTTGTGGAGCGTGCTCGTCGACACCATCTGGTTTGCTGTGCGGGGCCCGTCATGACCTCGGCCTCCCATGAACGACGCGCCCGACGCCTTCATTTTCGGCAGTTGTCGTCGACGCTGGGGGGCAAACGTCGTCTTGAAGCGGCATCGGCGGTGTTCGACGCTGGCCCCCTGCACGCTGTCGTCGGCAAGAGTGGTGCGGGCAAGAGCGTGCTCGTGAAGAGCGCTTTGGGGCTGTTGCCCCTCGACGAGGGCGAGGTCTGTCTTGAGCGCGCCGACGGCAGCGAAGTCTGCGCCCGCGCAGATGACGAACGCAGCTTTGCATGGCTGCGCCAAGACGTTGTCCTCGTGCAACAAGACGCTGCCCTGCTCGACGACATGAGCGCCGAGGCCAATGTGGCATTTGTCGTCGAGCGCCGTCGACGGGATTTGACCGCCAAGCAGCGCCACAAGCGGGTGAAGCGCTGGCTGTCGCAGCTGGAACTCACCGACGTCGCCAGCGCCGTGCCCAGTGAGCTGTCGCCCGGACTTCGTCGGCGTGTGGCGTTGGCGCGGGCGTTGTGCATCGATCCGCTGGCCCTCATCGTCGACGAGCCCACCACCGGCCTCGACCCCCACGCAGCCCGCAACGTCGATGCTGCGTTGCAACAGGTCGCCGACACCGGCGTCATGCTGCTCATGGTGACCCACGACGTGCGCAGCTTGTTGTCGTTGCAGCCCCACATGACCTGGGTGCACGAGCGTCAGGTGCAATTTCAGGGGGAGATGGCCCACCTGCCCGTTGCATTGCGGAACATCCTCGACCTTGACGAAAACAATGCGCTTCAGAATGGGTCGCTGCCGCCTCACACCACGACACAGGTGTGACCTCGACGCTGCGATCGTGTTGGAATGCTGGTGGGAGAGTCGGAGCGAGCATGGCCAATCGCATCTGGGAGATCACGTCCTTCGTCGAGCAGCGACGCAAAAGCTTCGCCGTCAGTCGCCTCATCATGATGAGTGGCGTGTCGGTTCGGCAGTATCGCGCAGACACGCCAGAAGACGACGAAGCCACCCAGCGTGTCATCGATGCGCTCCCCGCCTTGCTGGATGAAGACGACCTTCACGAGCTCGGCGTGCAGGCCGGCTAGCCAAGCATCACGCACCCGAGCAGGGGCTCGGCTGCAGGGACAGGCGCAAGGGAGATGCGCCACTCGCGCGCACGCGCGTGGAAAGGATTGGGATGGGAATCGAAATCGGAGCCGGAAACAGCACCACCATCGACGTCAAAGACGCGGTTCGCGAAGCGGTGTCTTCGGCGGTGTCAAAGCTGGGCGATGCCAAGCCACTGGCCGCCTACATCACGTCCACGGTCGACTACGACGCCGCGGCCGTGCACGCAGCGTTTCGCGCCGAGCTCGGCGACGACGTCGAGTTGCACGGCGTCACGACGTCGCTGGGCGTGCTCACCGCCGACGGTGTCGTCGTGGGCGAAGGCGGCGCGCTCGCCTGCATGTTGTTCGGCGGTGAAGGCGTATCGGCATGTGTTGCATCATCGACTGGTGAAGACCCCGTCGCCGCGGGGCGCGCCGTCGCCAACGCTGTCAAAGAACGCTGCCCCGACACCAAAGTGATGTTGTTCAACGCCACCCCCGGCGAAGAAGAAGGAATGTTGCGCGGCATCGGCGAGGTCTTGCCCGACGTTCCCTGCCAGGGCGGAAGCGCGGCCGACCACGCCATCGCCGGCGAGTGGTGGCTCTACCAAAACGACGGTGTCGCCAAGTCGGGCGTGTCGGTGCTCGCGCTCGGTGGCGACGTCAAAGTGGGCACCGCCATCATCACGCCGTACGCAGCGACAGAGCACCAAGGCAAAGTCACCGGCGGTGACAAGCGGTCGTTGCGCGCCATCGACGGCGAGCCGGCTGCGCAGGTGCTCAACGGCTGGCTCGGCGGTGGCATCGACGCCCAGGTCAATGGGGGCGGCAACGTGTTGGCGCAGACGGCCCTGAACCCCATCGCCATTCCCGTCGACACGGCCAATGGCGACAAGCACTTCATCACGGTGCACCCCGCCCACGTGCACGCCGAGTCGGGCCACGTCGACGTCTTCGCCGAGGTCAACGAGGGCCAAACGTTGTGCATGCTTGAAGGCACAGTCGACGGCCTGGTCACCGCCCTCCCCGGCCTCGTCGACAAAAGCCTCAGCCACGGCCAGATGAGCATCGACGACGTCAAAGCCGCCTGCCTCATCTTTTGCGCAGGCTGCGCCGGTGCCGTCGGCGGGCGTCTCGACGAAGGGCTGCAGCAGCTGAAGGGCGGCCTCGGCGACACCCCGCTGATGGGGCTGTGCACCTTTGGCGAGCAGGGCTACGTGCCGGGCCTCGGCAGCGTGCACCAAGACCTGTCGCTGTCGCTCCTGCTGCTCGGCTGAGCCAGCGCTCAGCGTTGACGACGAACGCCCCTCTTCTCAGAGGGGCGTTTCGCATTGGAGACCCATGCAGACTCAGGCCGCAGCGTCGAGAATGCGGCGCAAAAGGTCGCGACACAGCGGAATGATTTGCCCGCCGCACGCCCGCCATTCGACGTCGGTGGGGTGGTACACGAGCTTCATCGTCGGCGTCAGCTTGAACAACGACGCGTTCTTGGTGGTGAGCTCCATGACCTTCTGCGGGTCGAGTTTGGCGTTGTCGCCGAGGGAGATGACGACGCGTGGCGGTGGTGCACCTTCTTCGTCTGACAGCGGCGGGGTTCCCGGTGGGCTCCCTGCCGGAGCCCCCAGGTCGAGTGCACGCGCAGCCATCTGTTTCAAGCGCTGCTTGAGAATCATGGTGTCGGCCAGCGCGATGACCTCGGGCGGAGGGTCGCCAAACATGTCGGTCATCTCGCCGACGACGTCGTACACGGCCTCGCCATCTTTCGCCGTCGCCAGCCGCTGGTACATGCTGAGGCGCTCGTGGATGTCGCGGATGTATTTCTCGGGCAGCAGCGCCCGCACCGGCAGATTGATGTCGGGCTCGGGCACGTCGTCGTGGGCGTGTCCTTTGAGCTCTTCGACGGCCTCTTTGAGGAGCTCGGCGTAGAGGTCGTAGCCCACCGCGGTGACGTGTCCGTGCTGCCCCTTGCCGAGGAGGTCGCCGGCGCCACGCAGCTCCAAGTCGTGTTGCGCGACCTTGAAGCCGGCGCCGAGCTCACTGAACCGCTGCAGCACCTCCAGGCGTTTGCGGGCGATGGGCGACAGGCGCTCCTCCGTCGACGGAATCAACAGGTAGGCAAAGGCGCGCTCTTTCGACCGGCCGACGCGACCGCGCAGCTGGTACAGCTGGCTGAGGCCAAATTCGTCGGCATGGTCGATGAACATCGTGTTGGCCGTCGGCACGTCGATGCCGGTCTCGATGATGGTGGTGCACAACAGCACGTTGATCTCGTGCTTCATGAACTTCATCATGACTTCTTCGAGTTGCTTCTCCTCCATCTGCCCGTGGCCGACGCCGATGCGCGCCTCAGGCACCAGGCGGGTGAGGTAGTCGCGCATGGCCTCGATGCTGCGCACGCGGTTGTGCACGAAGTAGATCTGCCCCCCACGGCTGAGTTCGCGCATCATCGCTTCACGGATGACGTCGTCGTCGAAGCGCATCACTTCTGTGCGGATGGCACGTCGGTCGACAGGGGGCGTCTCGATGACACTGAGATCGCGGATGCCGAAGAAGCCCATCTGCAAGGTGCGTGGAATCGGCGTCGCGGTCATGGTGACGACGTCAACCGAGGCCCGGAGCTTCTTCAACGCCTCCTTGGCTTTGACGCCAAAGCGCTGTTCTTCGTCGACGATGATGAGGCCGAGGTCTTTGAAGCTGACGTCGGTGCTCAAGATGCGGTGGGTGCCGATGAGCACGTCGACTTTGCCCTCTTTGGCGCGCTCCAACACCTTTTTCACCTCGCCGCCTTTGACGAACCGGGAGATGACCTCAACGTTCACGGGGAAGTTCTTGAAGCGTTCTTTGAACGTCATGTAGTGCTGCTGCGCCAACACCGTCGTCGGCGCGAGCACCGCCACCTGCTTGCCGGAGTTCACGGCCATCATGGCCGCGCGCATGCCGACCTCGGTTTTGCCGTAGCCCACGTCGCCGCAGATGAGGCGGTCCATGGGCTTTTCGCTCGTCATGTCGGCGACGACGTCGTCGATGGCCTTTTGCTGATCGGGCGTGGGCTCAAACGCAAAGTCGGCTTCGAAGGCGATGAAGGTCTCGTCGGGGATGGCGAACTGCTGGCGCTTTTGCAGCTCGCGCTTGGCGTAGAGGTTCAGCAGGTCTTGGGCCATGGCCAAGACGGCCTTCTTGACCTTCTTCTTCGACGTCGACCACGTCGTGCCGCCGAGTTTTTCAATGCGGGGGCTCTTGCCCTCGGCGCCTGAATACCGCTGAATCTGATTGATGCGGTGCACGGGCAAGTACAGCTTGTCGTCGCCGGCGTACATCAGCAGCACGAAGTCGCTCTCGACGCCGCGCAAGTTCAACCGGGTGAGCCCTTTGTAGATGCCGACGCCGTGGTCGACGTGCACGATGTAGTCGCCTTCTTCAAGGTCGGCGAGCGTCGTCTTGAAGCCCTTCTTCTTGCCGCTGGTGCCGCTGCGGCGGGCGCGCTTGCCGAAGATCTCGTCCTCGACGATGAATGCGACCTTCTTGTGCGGCAGCAGGCCGCCGCGCGCGGGGTCGGTGCCGCCAGCGACGAACGCCCAGGCATGCACGGCCTCCTGGTAGTGGTCGTCGCGCAGACTGGACCCCATGAGGTCGGGCGCCGGCTTTTTGGGCCGCACCTGCAGGCTGTGCCCCTTCATCAACTCCACGAGGCGCTCGACGCCACCGAGGGTGCGCGCGGGGAAGAACACCGCGTAGCCGTTCTTGTGCAGCGTGCGCACCTTTTGGGCGAGCGGCGCCAACAAGCTCTTCGTCGATGGCGCCGACTCCTCTTCGCGCCCCATGCTTTGCTTCAGAATGTCTTTGCGGATGTCGGCGGTGGCCTCGCATTCGATGCGCAGCGGCGCCTGCCCTTCGCCTTGCACAGCGAGGGTCACAAGTTCGAGGTGGGCCACCTTGGGGTACGCCGCCTCGAGGTCATCGGCGTCGGGCAAGAACGTCTCGACGGGGAAACACAGATCACCACGGTCGAGTGCCGCGCGGTGCATTTCTCTGAAGTGGCGGTCGACGCCGCGAAAGGTGTCGCGCACCGCGCCGATGTCGTCGACGACGAGGGTGAAGTTGTCATCGAGGGCGCGAGAGACGAACTCCAGTGGCGTCTCTTGCGCTTCGACGAAGGCAGGCGCCAAGCCCTCGATGCCGAAGAACGGAATGCGGTTGTCGACGTCGCTGAGCAGCTCACGCAGCTTCTTGGTGGGGAAGTCGACGTCGTCGGCGAGGTCGCGCAGCTTCTGCTTGGCGCGCTTGCAGTTGGCGTCGGTGAGGTGCACCTCACGCACGGGGCCGAACGAGAATTCTTCAAGTTCACCGGCGGCCCGTTGCGTCGACGGGTCGAAGAACTTCAGGCTGTCGATGTCGTCGCCAAAGAGGTCGATGCGCACCGGCGTTTTGTGTCCGGGCCAGAAGATGTCGAGGATCGACCCCCGCAAGGCAAACGTGCCGGCATCCTCGACGGTGTTCACGCGGGTGTAGCCCCCCAAGGTGAGCTTCTCGACGACGGCATCGCGGTCGATCTCCGTGTCTTTCACCAGCCACTCGCCCATTTCTTGGAGGGCTTCAAATGGCATGCCTTTGGTGAACGCCGCCTCAGGCGGCATGACGACGACCTCAAACGGCACCGACGTCGCCAGCTTGTAGAGCGTGGCAGCACGCTCCATGACCAGCAGCGGATCGGGGCTCGATGTGTGGTACGGCGTGCGCTCGTCCGCCGGCAAACTGAGGATGCCTTTGGCACGCTCCGGCCCCGCCAACGCCCGCAGGTCGCGCAGCAGCTCGTCGGCGGCCTGCAGCGATCGGGCGACGACGACGACCGGCCGGTGGCTCGCCTGGGTCAGCAAGGTGTGCGCGATGGAGATGCCCTGCAGGCCATACACCCGCGTCAGCGGCTGCTTCTCACGGATGCGTTTGTCGAGGGTGGCGATTTCGTCGTGAAGCGACATGACGGGTCCTGCTGGGCACAGCCTCTGCGGGTAGGCCGGGGTCGGACGTGGCCGACAGATGGAGCCACTTGGAGACCGGTGGCGTCGATGGAGCACGACGCCATCGCCTCATAAACGGATCTTTGTCGTCGTCAAATGGGGCAAAACCCCTGGTTTTTCTTCAGCGTCTTCAGCGAGACCGCTGGCGCCGGGTCAAGAACTGGAGAGCCAACTCCGACGCCCTTAGGGTGAACCCATGGGTGAGCTGATCCACTTCGATCACATTCGACGCAGCATGCGGCTGTTCAAGATCCTCGTCGAGCAATACGGCTTGGAGCACTTCGTCGAGGAGGGCCCCAACGGCCACCCCTTGGTCGACTTCTTCGCGCTCGAAGAGAGTGTGTTGTTCGCCGCCGACTGGATGAAGCTGCGCACCGGCACGCCCCCCAGCACCAGCACGAAGAACGTCATGCGCCGCAGTTTTTACCGCGTTCTCCTCGAGAAAGTCGGCCAAGAAGGCCTGCAGTCCCAAAGCCAATAGCGACATCGTCGACGTCTACTTCTTCTTGCGACGACGTCGTTTCTTAAGCTTGCGCAGCTTGCGCTTCTTCACGGGGTCTTTGCGGTCGAGCTTGGCCTGCGCTTGGGCGGCTTTGTCGTCGTCGCCCGTGCGCTTGTAGAACGACACCAACTGCCGCAAACGCACGCTCTGCTGCGGACGCAACTTCACCAACTGCAGCAACGCCCGCTCAGCCGTCTCAAGATCGCCGGCCGCTTCTGCTGCCGACGCCCAGCCCGCCCACACGTCGGTGCGCTCTGGGGCGCGCGACGCCGCCACCGCAAAGTGTGTGGCCGCTTCTGCCGCCTTGCTCTGTCGACGGAGGATCTCCCCCAGCCGCACGTGCGCGTCGACGTGGTTCTTGCGCAGCGCCAGCGTGTTTCGGTACGCGGCCTCGGCCTTTGGGAGGTCGCCTTCGCCCTCCAAAAAGAACCCCCAGGCAAACTGCGCTCGTGGATTTTGTGGCAGCAGCGTCGTGGCCGTCTGCAGATGCGGGCCGATCTCCTGCGGGTCAACGCCGAGGTTTTGCGCGGCCTTGCTCCACTCCAAGTGCAGCAGTCCATTGCCCTCGTCGAGGGCGAGCCCCTCACTGATCACTTTGTAGGCGGCGTCGTTTTGCCCAGCCAAAAGGAGCGCGTGGCCTTCTTGCAGCTTGGCTTGCGCCGTTTTTTGGGCTTGCGTCCTCGACGACAACGCGGCTGTGCTTTCGTCTGGCGGCGGCTCCGCACGAGCAGGCTCGGCCGACGGCGACGGCTTGCGCGAAGGCGCGGTCGACGTCGTTGCGCAGCCCACGACGAGTGTCAGCGCAGCTCCTCCTGCAACACGGGCCCACAAACGACGCACAACACTCCCTTCGGCAGCGCCTTTGTCGCTCCAGCGTCGGTCGACGTCAACCGGTGTGGACGCAGTGCATGCCGCATTCCGGGTGGCCCTCTCGCCGCCCGTGTGCCATGCCGAGGCGGAGGCAGCCGTATGTGAATGGACGGATCGGCTGCGTCGTCTACCGGCCCCCACCGACCGCCTGCCAAAGGAGGCAGCTGTCGACGTCCGCACGCTGGAGCGCTCTCGTGGAATTTCAACTGCAACTCCGAACGGCCCGTGACCTCGGCTGGAGCCGTTTGCAAGACATCCTCGTCGAGCTGTGCCGCTCGCCCTTCGGGCGCGAGGCGTTGGCCGAGCAGGTTTTTCCGACGACGAAGGGCGCCATTGAAGCCCGCATGGAGGCGGTGCTGCAGTCGGTGCCGTTGGCAGAGCTGACGGTGCGTCCCGACTTCGGCGGCGTGCGGGATGTGCGGCCGTACCTCGACCGCATCGACAAAGAGGGGCTGCTGACGCCGCAAGAGATCACCGACGTCGCCAAGACCCTCGACGTCGTCACCCGCATTCGGGCGTTGATTCTGTCGCGCGCCGAAGAGATGCCCTTCGCCGCCGACCTCGCCGAGCCTCTGCAAGAAGAGCGCGCCCTGGCCAAACGCGTCGACGCCACCTTCGACGACGAAGGCCGGTTCATGGACGATGCCTCTGAGCTTCTTGCCCAGCTGCGGGCGCGGGTGCGGGAGCTGCGTGGCGACGCCAAGAAACAACTCGACGACCTGGTGCGGCAGTTTGACGACGACGGCGTGCTCCGCGACCGCAACTTCACCGTGCGCAACGACCGCTATGTGTTGCCAGTGCGCTCTGAGTTTCAACGCAAGGTCGAGGGCATCGTGCACGATGCCTCCCGCACCGGGCAGACGGTCTTTGTCGAGCCGCGGTCGCTCATGCAGCTGGGCAACCGCATCAAGATCGCCCTCAGCGAATGCCTCGAAGAAGAAAACCGCATCCTCGACGAGCTCACTGCCGACATTGCCCGCCGGGCGCCTTCCATTCGCTCTGACCTGCGACGCATCGGCCAGCTTGAAGCACTCTTTGTGCGCGCCTTGTTGTGCGCGCGGATGAACGGCCAACAGCCGCGGTTCTCGACCGGGCACGACGGCGGCCCTCGTTTGTCGTTGCTTCAGGCACGCCACCCGTTGCTCGCCTACGAACACGGCGTAGCCAAACATGCCGGCGAAAAGGCCATCGAGCCGGTGCCGTCCACCCTCGCCTTCGGCGACAAACGGGCGCTGATCATCTCGGGCCCCAACGCCGGCGGCAAGACGGTGGCGTTGAAGACCATGGGCCTCATCTCCATCATGGCCCGGGCCGGCCTCCCCGTCCCCGTCGACGAAGGCAGCGTTGTCCCGCTGTTCGACACCGTCCTCGTCACCCTCGGCGACGAACAGAATCTCGACCGCGCCTTGTCGAGCTTCTCGGGCCACCTCGAAGCCCTCAACGACATTTTCTCCACCCTCGATGCCGGCGACGCCAAACGCCAAGCGCGAGGCTCCGGCACCGAGCTGGAGGCCGGCTCCCTGGTGCTCCTCGATGAGCTGTTGTCGGGCACCGACCCATCGCAAGGCGCCGCCCTCGCCCAGTCGGTGCTCGAAGACCTCACCCAGCGCGACAGCGTCCAAGTCGTCGCCACCACCCACTACGAACGGCTGAAGACCCTCGCGGTCGTCGAGGCCGGAGAAGAGCGCGGCGACCAAAAGCTCGCCTCCGTCTTTCGCAACGCGTCGGTCGCCCTCGACAAAGGCGGACGTCCCACGTTCGAGGTGCGTCTCGACGAGGTCGGTGCGTCCAATGCCCTCGATGCGGCACGTCGTCACCGGCTTCCCGACAACATCATCACCCGCGCCGAAGCGCTCATCGATCCTGCTGAAAAGGATTTGCACTCGGTGCTCACCAAGCTGAGTTCGCAAAGCGCCGCCCTCGAAGACGAGCTGCGGCAAACCGAGCGCGAGCGCCGCCAACTGAAGAACCAGCAAGAGCAGCTTGAGCGCAAGCTCGACGACGTGCGCAAAGAAAAAGAAAAGCTCAAGCGCGAAGGCATGCGCGACCTCCTCGACGAGGTCAAAGAGGCCCGACGCAAAGTGGCAGAGGCCATTGAGCGCATCCGCGACGCCGACGCCCGCACCCTCAACGACATCTCCCACGACTTGCGCGACGACGAGGAGCGGCTCAAAGAGAAGGTCGCGCCAAAGGCCAACGTCGACGACACGCCCCGGCAGAAGGTCAAGGCGGTGAAGGTCGGCGACAAGGTGGAGACCACTTCCATGGCCGGCTCCCTCGTCGAGGTCCTCGAGGTGCACGGCGACGAAGTCGTCGTCGGCAAGGGCGTCATGCGCATGCGGGTGCCCATGTCAGAGCTGCGGGTGCGCGGCAAAGGCAGCAGCGGCAACAAACGACAGCGTCGGCAAGAGGCCAAACGCAAAAAGTCGGCGGCCCAGACCGCACTCGCGTCGGTGAAGACGTCGTCGACGACACTCGACCTCCGCGGCGCCCGTGTTCAAGAAGGGCTGGAGCTTCTGGAGGCCTTTCTCGACCGACAGCTGGGCCAAGGCGAAAGCAAAGCCTGGGTGCTGCACGGCCATGGCACCGGCGTCATGAAGCGCGCCGTACGCGACTTTTTGAAAGACAGCCGCTACGCCAAGCGCTTCTCGGTGGCCTCCGATGAGGACGGTGGCGACGCCGTCACCGAGGTCGAGCTGGCCGATGCCCCCGATGCCCGCTGACGTCGTCGACGTCACACCGCGCCGATTGCGTGGTGACGAATGGCCAGCGCTGCGTGCGCTTCGTCTGCGGGGCCTGCAGGCGAACCCTGAAGCGTTCTGCGCCTCGCTCGACGTCGAGTCGGCATTCGACGACGCCGTTTGGCAACAACGCGCTGCCGACGGTGCAGCGGGCGTCGCAGTCGTCACCTTTGTCGTCGACGGCGACGACGACAGCGGCGAGCATGCGCTGTCGGCCATGGCCGTTGGCGTGCTCGTCGACGACGAACGCGCACGTGTGTGGCGGGTGGATGGCCTCTGGGTGGCGCCCGAACGTCGTCGACAGGGCTGTGCCGACGCCTTGGTGCACCGCATCTTGGCGCATGCTCGAGACAACGACGCCGACGTCGTCACCACCGAAGTGCGAGCCGAAAACACGGCTGCATTGCGGTTCTTTGAGCGGCTGGGGTTTGCCTTTGCGCCTGCCGTCACCTGCAGCGGGCGCGCGCAGCGGACGGGGCAGCTGCCGCTGGCAAACATGGCTTCACCCTCGACGCCGACCGCGAGTTGAGCGACACTCGCCACAGCCCCCCAAGCAGGATCCCGCCATGGCCGCCCTCACCAAAGCCGATCTCCAAGCCCACATCAGCGTCGCCCAAAGCTTTGGGCAAGACGCCGATCTCAAGCGACTCGGTGTGGCCGTCTCAGACGCCACCTGTGGCAAATGCGGCCATCAGGGCAAAGTCATGGGCGGCAAAGGCGATCCCGTCGTCGCCCAAGGCTTTGAACTCCTCACCAAAGGCGGGCTCAAAGCGGTGCTTCTGCAATGTGAGAAATGTGGGGAGCGTCTCTCCGTGGACCTTTGAGCGCACCCGCGGCAAAATCGACGAAAAAAACGTCCTCATGGCTTGACACCAGAGGCGAAATAAAGAGAATGGGCGCAGTCACTGCCGACAACCCTGCTGGGGTATCGTCTAATGGCAGGACATCGGTTTTTGGTACCGAGAATCTAGGTTCGAATCCTTGTACCCCAGCCAAAGGCTCTTCTTCGGAAGAGCCTTTTTCTTTGTGGGTTGGCGTCGTTCGCCAATGCCGTTTCATCGAGGACGTGTTCTGCTGGGGCCTTCCCGGAGGACCCATGCGACGCTTGGTTGTGTTCGCCCTGCTGCTGCTCACCGCCTGCGATGGAGGCGTCGCCCCCGACGACGGAGGCACGCCCACAGACGCAGGTGTCGATGACAGCTGTGCTGCCGACGACGCCGATGCCGATTGCTTGTGCGCCCCCCACGTCGTCCCCGTCGACACGCCCTTCGAGGTCATCGGCTCCAGCGAATGCGCCTGCGAAGGGACGACCCCGGCCCACTGCGACGTCGTCGTCGAGAACCAACGCATCCTGGTGCAGACCCACGCCGACACTTGCGACAGCACGTGCACCCTTCCGTCGTGCACGGCCCTCAGTTGGACATGCGACATCCCAGGCCTCGCCGCCGGCACCTATGTCATCGAGAGTTGCGAGTTTGACCTGTGCACCGAGCGCTGGGTGACCGTCGGTGACGACGATGACGCAGGGGCAGCATCGACCGACGCGGGCGTTGCCAACTGCGCCGACACGGTGTTGCGGGCCGACTTCAGCTGTCGCTGATCCACCCCGCACCACATGAACAGAAACAGCCCCAGACGTTGGCCTGGGGCTGTCTCGATGGCGACATCGACGGCCGCTGCTGTCGGCTCAGCCGTTCATGAACGAGCCGTTGCTCGAGATGACCTCGTCGGTGATGGCTTGTTGGATGACGTCGCGTGCTTTGTCGGCGACGTTGGCAAAACAGGTCACAAAGAAGCGGTGGCCGGTGTCGGTGGGGATCGCCGACACACTCGACTCTTGCTGGTTGGCCTGCACGCCTTCTTCTTGCAGCAGCAGCACGATGCGGTCGGCTTCGATGGCCGAGCTGGCAGCGTAGATGGCGGTGATGTCGACGTCGGTGAGGTCCTCGGTGCTCATGGCATCCCTTTCGCGGGGCAAAGATGTGCGCATGCTGCGCGGTGCACCCGCCGGCCCAACTGTGGGCCGCGAGCAGGCGGAGTTTGGCAGGGGCACGCCCCCATCGTCGAGCACAAACGTACGCATTCGCAGCAAGGTCTCGCTGGCGTGACGACCCCAGGCCCGGCGGCGTGAAACGGGCGGGAACAGACTGGAAGACCGGCTTCACTCTAGATAGGGTCGCACGTGTTGATGTACGTCACGGCCCGAGGTCGTTGACGAGGAGCAGGCCCATTCCCCCCCGCGCGATCCCCTTTGGCAACTACTACCTGCTCGAGCGCTTGGCGGTGGGCGGCATGGCCGAGGTCTACCTCGCCAAATGCTTTGGTGTATCTGGCTTCGACAGACTGGTGGCGTTGAAGCGCATCCTGCCCACCATCGCCGAAGACGATGAATTCATCGCCATGTTCATCGACGAGGCCAAAATCGCGGGCCAGCTGTCGCACAACAACGTCGCCCAGATCTTCGACCTCGGAAAGATCAACGCCAGCTACTTCATCGCCATGGAGTACATCTCGGGCCACGACCTGCGCGTGTTGTGGGACCGCACCAAATCCGGCGGCATGCCCCTCGACCTCGCCTGCTATGTCACGCGCAAGATCTGTGAAGGCCTCGACTACGCCCACCGTCGTCGTGACAGCCGCGGCCGGCCTCTCGGCATCATCCACCGCGACGTCAGCCCGCAGAACATCCTGCTGAGCTACGACGGCGACATCAAAGTCATCGACTTCGGCATCGCCAAAGCGGCCAACCGCATGGTGAAGACGCAGACGGGCATCCTCAAAGGCAAGTTCGCGTACATGGCGCCTGAGCAGGCCAAAGGCGAAACCACCGACCACCGTGCCGACATCTTCGCCATCGGCGTCATCCTCTATGAGCTGCTCACCGGCGAGCGCGCCTTCAAGGCCGACACCGACTTCGCCCTGCTCGAAAAAGTGCGCCGCGTCGACGTCATCCCACCCCGCAAGCTGCGCAAAGAGATCCCCCGCGACCTCGAGCGCATCGTCTACAAGGCACTCGCGCAAAAAGCGTCTGACCGCTACGGGTGGGCCTCCGACATGGCCGCCGACCTCGACGCGTTCATGAGCGAGCACGCCCTCAGCTACAACAAAAAAGAGCTGGGCGCGTTTGTGAAGAACGCCTTTCCCGACGAGTTCGCCGAAGAAAGCTCTCGCCTCGACGTCTACAAAGCCTTTCAGCTCGAAGGCGACGACGACGACGTCTCGGCATTTGACAAAGACACCTCCACCGCCGTGCACCACCACCTCGAAGGCAGCGACCTCCACGACGCTGGCACTGAGCTCGCGGCCGGCGACGACTCCTACGAAGAATCTGACGAAGACGACTACTCTGACGACGCGTACTCCGAAGAGGGCGAAGGCTTCGACCACCAGGCCACCGAGGCGTACTTGGCGTCGTCGTCGCTGCAAGAGCGCGGCCTCGACAACCTGAGCACGGCTGTGGCCAGTGCCGAGGTCAGCGAACCGTCTGACATCTCCGACGTCTCCGACGAAGCGCCCAATGCCACCCGCGTCAACATCGAGCGGCCCGACTTCTCGTCCGACGACGGGTTTGTCGACGAGGCCACCATGGTCGATGACTCCCCTCTCGCCAGCGAGAGCGAGTCGGCAGAGTGGGTGTCTGCTGGCGACGTCGAGCCTTTGTCGCTCGGCGATGCCTCTGGCGTCACCGACCGCGCACAATCGCCCACGGGGCAGCCCTCGGTGCCGTCCATTTCTGACGAGAACGTCATCGAGGCGTTGTCGGTGTCGGGCGAAGCGCCCAGCGTGCCGACGCCAGCGGCTCCCGGCTCCACCGAGCTCGGCCTGTCGGATGGCCCCTCAACAGCTGCTGCGTCGGCGGGCCCCTCGTCGACAGCCGTGCCTTCGCTGTCGCCCACGCAACCGCCGTCGACAGATGCGCCACAAGCCCCCAAGGGCACCTCCTCGCTCGACGAGGTGTTGAAGCAGGCGCCTGAAAAAGACCGAGGGCCGCGTCCGTCGACCCATCCGCGCCTCGACCTCCGCCCACCGTCGGCGTTGGGCACCGAGCGCTCCGCCTTCGACACCCAGGTGCCGCAGACCACCATGTCGCCGTCGTCGGGCAAGAGCAGCTTGGTGCCGGCGCTCATCGCGGCGTCGTTGGCGCTGGTGGTGGGCCTTGGCGGCGGCGTCGGCCTGGGCTTTGTGCTCAAAGACGCCCCCATGCCGAACTTCATCGTCGACACCCGCCCGACCGGCGCGCGCGTGGTGTCGGGCGAAGAGGTCATCTGCGAAAAGACGCCGTGCACGTTTGTTCTCGACGAGGCGCGCGAAGTGTCCATCGAAAAAGAAGGCACATCCGTCGGGCGCGTCACCCGCAAGCTTGTTCCGTCGAAGGTCACACAGATGCTCCGCTTGGAGCTCGACGAGGTGAAGCTCAGCAAAAAGGTGGAGTCATCGCCTGAAGGCGCCACCGTCAAACTCAACGGCAAAGACATCGGCAAAACGCCCGTCGACCTCCCCGCCATGCTCGAAGGCACCGAAGTGCAGCTGGAGGTCGAGCTCAAAGGGCACGTGTCGCAATCGCTCAAGCGCACCATCCGCGACAACGCCGACGAATGGAGTGTCGTCGAACTTCCGGCCGCCCAGACCACCTTCACCGTCATCGCCGAGCCCAAAGACGCCGTCGTCACCCCGCCGAAGTCGGCGTGGGGCTTCCCCGAAAAGGCAGATGTGAAGGTGGGCCACGACGAGACCGCCGGCGTGTTCATCGAACGCCCCGGCTGCAAGCGCAAGGTCGTCGCCCTCAAAGGCAACGGCGACGCCAAGGCCGAGCTGAAGGTCAAGCTCGACTGCCCCCCGCTCGACGGACGGCTGACGTTGCGCACTCCCAAGGTCGCCTCCGTCGTCATCGACGGCGTGAAGTTCTCTGCCCGCGCCGTGCGCAACTACGCCCTGCCCGTCGGACGCTACACGCTCATCGTTGGCTACCGCGGCCGAGAAGAAGTGCAGCAAGTCGAGCTCAAGAAGGGCAAAGGCGTCACCGCCACCTTCTTCAGGTAGCGTTGTCGCCCCCATTTCATCCGGCGAATGCCCTCGGTCAGCTGGCCCCCGTCCTGCGCGCCGGCCCCCCTTTGCTTTGTGGCAGCTGCGTGTCATTCGAAGCGCGAGATGTCTGCCCGTTCGTCTGCCCCTATGTCCCGTCGTCGACGACGACAACGCCTCCTGTTCACGGCGGTGGCGTTGACGTTTGCGCTCTTCGGATGCGGCGGCGAAGGCGTCGACGCCCCTCACACCCCCACCGGCCTCGAAGACGGCGAATGCCCGTCGGTGCGGTCGATGACCGACCGCACGCAGGCGGCCCTCGACGACGACGCGCTGGTGAGTTTGGCGCCGTACGTCAACGACATCCTCGTCGACAACGGCGGCCTGCGGGTGTGGGTGCCCTTTGGCATGCACGTCATGCGGCAGGTGCCGCCCGCGCAACTGTTGAGCGTCGCCGAGGGCTTTGAAGAAGGACGCGGCCTCGCCCGCATGAGCCCACACCTCGTGCAGGTGCTGCAGTACACCGACGGCAGCAGCCTCTACGCCGAAGGGCAGCACTACGGGCCCCTCGATGCGTTTCACGGTGTCGTCAACGAGTGTGCACCGCTGACCACCTTGGGCGTCGCCCGGCGCATCTTGGAGATGGAGATCGAAGACGACGGCCAGGTGGTGCCCTACATCGAGCCGCTGTTTGATGCTCTCGTCGACGTGGCCGACGACCCCTTCTTCAGAGACCTGCTGCTGCGCGTCGAGTTTGACGGCGAGACGGGCGGCGGCAATGGCGGCGACATCCGCGTCGGACGCGATGCCTTTCGCCTGCTCGCCCACCTCGTCGCCACCAACATCGCAGCCGACAACTTCGACCTCACCTACGTGCGCGACCTCATCGACACGGTGTTGTCGTCGCAGCTGGGCGACGAGGCCGCCCGGCAAAAACTCGCCCGCGTCCTCGACCTGTTGGAGTTGCTCGTCGACGAGGACGCCGACGTCTTCCCATACGTGCAAGACTTCATGGGCTGTCTCAACGACGTCGACGCCGACGGTGAAATCCCCGGCCTGCTCTATGACTATTTGTCGATTCGCGAGCTGAACTACGTCGAGTTCTTGCAAGACATCAACGCCATGGGCAACGAAGCCGCCGGCGTGAACTTGCGGCTCACCTACGTCGACACCCTCCGCGCCATGGAGGCCGAGCCCCAGCTGTCGGGCGACGCCCTGCGCATCCTCGGCCGCTTCATTTCGCCCGAAGTCTCGCGCTCCACCATTCCGGCCACGCTTGGCATTCGGGGCAAAGGCATCGCCACCGAACTGCTGTTGTTTGCCCGCACGTCGACGCGAGGATGCGGCGAATGACCTCTCGTGCCCTTCCCCTCTCGCCGCTTTGGCCGCTGTTGCTGTGTCTGCTGACCTCGAGCGCGGCCTTTGCCGACGGCCCTCACCCCACCTTCGGCGTCAGCCCCAAGGGCAAAGGGATGGCCAACGCGCGCACCGCCACCTCCGACGGATGGGAAGCCGCGTACGACAACCCCGCCGCCCTCGCCCGCCTCGAAAAAGGGGAGTTCTCTGTCGGGCTCAGCTTGGTGCTGCCGCAGTTGTCACTCGACCTCGACACGCCGTTGGGCGCCGACCACCCATTGTCGCCGCCAGATGTCGACCCCTTCGTCGGCAGCACCTGGGGGCTGGCCTTTCCGTTTCGCGGGTTTCTCGACGACCGGCTGTACTTCGGCTTCGCGCTGTACCTGCCGACGCTGATGGCCACCCACGCCACCGCGTTCGATCCGGCGCGTCCGTTTTTCTACCGCTACGACACTTACGCCGAGCACTACGACGTGGCGCTGTCGTTGAGCTTCAAGTGGTTCGACTTTTTGGCCACCGGCGTCGGGGTGCGCATCGGCGCCGGGCAGAAGGGCAGCCTGTCCACCGTCGTCGACCCCTTGCGCTCGCGCATGCTGTACCAAGAGATTGAGGCGGTGCAGTACAGCATCTACGCCCCCGTCGCCGGCGTCACCGTTGGGCCCTTTGGCATCGACGACATCATCACCGTGCGCGGCGGCTTCACCTTTCGCGAGCACCTGTCGACGCCGATGGACGTTCCCGCCTTCCTCGCCATCGACGGACTCGACCTTGGCTTGGTGGTGCCCATCTCGGGGCAAACCAACTACACGCCGCGCACCTTCTCCGGCGGGCTGGGTGTCGACATCTTGGGCATGAGCACGTTGTCGCTCGACGTCGACTACCGCATGTGGTCGTTGGCGCCGCCGCCGTTTGTGCACGTCTCGGTGCAGACATCTGGCGAAGACCTCGAAGCCCTCGGCCTCGACGGCCTCCTCGACGCCCCGGCACCGGGTGAAAGCCGTGTGCGCTCGCCAGGGTTCGTCGACACCGTCACCGTGCGCGTCGGTGGCGAAGTGCGGCTGCTGCAAGACATGTGGATGCTGCGCGCGGGGTATGGCTTTCGCCCCTCTCCCGTGCCCGACCAGACCTCCGGCACCAACATCGTCGACAACACCGCCCACGTCCTCGCCGCCGGCATGGGGCTGAACATCGACTTGCCGTTTCTCGACGAGAACTTGCGCATCGACGGCGCCTGGCAGACCCACATCATGCAGCCGCGCAGCGCACAAAAAACCGACGCCAACGACCCCATCGGCAATTGGACGGCCCACGGCTTTGTGCACGAAGCGAGCTTTCAGGCGTCCTACTTTTTCTAGCAGCGCTCGGCGAAAACCACTTTTCGGCGACGAGTGGTCTGTTTCGGCGCAAGCGCCGAGGGGGGAGGCAACTCTCGGGATGGGGGAGAGAATCACGACGTGACTCTCCCCAGGCCAAGCAGGGCTTGGCCCGCCTGCGCCCCCTTTAGGGAAGACCAGGAGTGTCGGCGAATCCGTTTCGCCGAACACTTCTAAGCCGGCTACTTGGTGGGGAGCGGCTTTGCTTTTTCAGCTGCTGGCCCCGTGCCTTGCAACGACCAGCTGACGGCAGCGGTGCCTTTGGCCGAGCGGATTTCGAGCCGCAGCTCGTCGTCACCCGGGCCCATCAGCGCCCCACCGTCGTCACCCACCAGCGGGAAGCGCAACAAGTACACGTCGTCAAAACGGTCAACATAGGGCAAGACCTCGACGACGGCCGGGTCGTTGTGCAGCGACTCGATCTTCGTGGCCTCGACCTCGGTGTCGCCGCGCACCAGGCGGGTGTCCCACACGGAGTACGACGAGTTGAGGTCTTTGTTGATGCGGTCGGCGACGTAGAAGGACGCGATCACCAACAGCTCGCTTTCGCCTTCGGGGCCGCTCATCATCTCGGCGTCGACCCCCTCGTCGGGGCGTTGGCCGTATCCCACCAACTCTTTGTGCAGGTCTTTGGCGAAGCGGCCATGAAAGTCGACGCGGTTTTGCAGGTAGGCCGAGCGCAACGCCGGGGTCACCAGTGTCGCTTTGAGCCGCGCCTCCATCAACAGCAGATTCCACACGCGCACCGAGCGGGTGTGCTCGGCCAAGGCATCTGACCAGCTCACGTCGGCGGTCGCCGGGCGCACGTCGACGTTGCCTTGCGGCTGACTGCAGGTGGCCCCGGCCAGGGCCAACGACGCAGCAAACAACACCCCTGCACGGCGAAGGCGTGGCAGGCTCAGACGAGGAAGGCTCAGACGGGGCAGGCGTCGGGAGGCAAAATCGGTGAACGACACAAGGCGCATAGGCGGTTCTCTCAGCCGGCGGCGGCGGCGATGACTTCTTCGAGAGTATAGAGGCTGTGCAGGGTCAACCCCTCGGAGGCCAGCTTTTCGGTGCCGCCTTGTTGGCGGTCGACGATGGTCAACACAGTGTCGACGACGAACCCCCCATCGCGCAGGCGCTGCACGGCCTTCAACGACGATCCACCGGAGGTGACGACGTCTTCGAGCACCACCACGCGGGCGCCGTCGGGGATGGTCTTCAGACCTTCGAGATAGGCGCCGGTGCCGTGCCCTTTGGCCTCTTTGCGCACGTAGATGGCGTTGAGGGTGCGGCCGTTTTGAAAAGCGATGACCGACGTGGCGGAGCACAGCGGATCCGCCCCCATGCTCATGCCGCCGAGCGCCTCAAAGGCGTTGTCGCCCTCGACCTCTTGCAGCTTTTTGTAGAAGGCCTCGCCGAGGAGCACGTGGCCTTCCCCCGTCAAAGCAACCTGCTTGCAGTCGACGTAGTGGCCCGAGCTTTGCCCCGACGCCAAAGTGATGTTGTCGCGCTTTTCATAGGCAAGCGTCGACAGGAGTTCGAGGAGGCGGCTGTTGTCACTCATGGGGCGGCTCGTGGGTCATCCGACGGAGTCCGTCGTCGTCAACGGTGGCGTGAGGGTACACAAAAAACGCCGGGTGTGGACCCGGCGATTCTCGTTTTGCGTCGGCGTCACTTGCGCTTCACCACCACGCGTTTCTTCTTTTTCGGCAAGCCCTTGGCCTTGGGCGGCTCCAAGAACGATGGCTTTTTCTTCGCCGGCTTTTCTTTGGCTTTGGCTTTCGCCTTTGCCGCCGGACGCGTCACCGTCTTCTTCTTGGGCACCGCAACCTCTTCGGTCACGTCTTCGGCCTCTTCGAGGTCGGGGGCTTCAACCTCGGGCTCGTCGGCCTCGGGCTCAGGTGCTGGCTCGTCTTTTTTCACCACCGGACGGGGTCGGGGCGCAGGGCGCTCTCGTGCCGGCGGGCGCTCTGGCATGTTCTCGATGTCGCCCATGTCGACGTTGCCTCTGAAGGAGGCGCCGTCGACGATGATGACGCGCGGCGAGCTGATGTCGCCGACCATGCGGCCTTCGCGGGTGAGCTCGATGCTCTCGGAGGCGTGCACGTTGCCGACGACGACGCCGGAGATGATGGCGTTCTTCACCGACACTTCGGCTTTGATGATGCCGCTTTCGGCCACCACCAGGGTGCTGTCGAGGTCGACGGAGCCTTCGACGCGGCCGAGCACGTGAAGGTCTTCTTCACCGCTCAAGTTGCCGCGGATGGTGACGCTGTCGCCAATGACGGTCATGTCGTTGTCCATTTCGGTCCCTTTCGCTGATTCGCTGGATGCAGAGGAGGCTCAGCCTCGGCTCAGCGGTCCATGTCGACGTTGCCTTTGAAGACCGCGCCGTCGGCGATGAGAATGCGAGGGGCTTTGATGTCGCCGACCATGCGGCCGTCGGACTTCAGCTCCACTTTGTCACTTGCAGAAATGTTGCCAGTGACGCTGCCCGAGATGTCGACGTTTTCGGTCTCGATGTCGGCTTCGATGGTGCCGGAGTTTTCGACGTACAGGCTGGCAGACAACGCAATGCGGCCCTTGATGGTGCCGCGAATGGTGAGGTCTTCTTCGCCGGTGATTTCGCCGTCGATGACGATGGTGTTTCCGATGACGGTGTTGGCCATGGTGGTCCTCTGTGTGGGCGTTCACGCCCGAATGCTGAAAGTGGGGTTCACTTCGCCAGTCGCAGAACCGACAAAGCAAAGATGGTCTAGATGTCGTCCAACCTTCGGTTAGATGTCGTCCAACCTTTGGTTAGATGTCGTCCAACCTTTGGTTAGATGTCGTCCAACCTTTGGTTAGATGTCGTCCAACCTTTGGTTAGATGTCGTCCAACCTTTGGTTAGATGTCGTCCAACCTTTGGTTAGATGTCGTCGGGGAGCTGTACATCCATCTCGATGCGGCCCTTGAAGCGAGCGCCATCTTCGATGACCACGCGGGGGGCGCGGATGTCGGCCACGACGTTGGCCTCCGCCGACAGCGACACCAGGTCATCGGCGTCGATGTTGCCCGACACTTTGCCGTGTGCCACCAAGCTCTGGGTGCTGATCTCGGCCGACAACACGCCGGTCTCCATCACCGTGAGCTCGTTCTTGAGGCTGATGTGCCCCTCGATGGTGCCTTCGACGATGAGGTCTTCAGCGCCCGACAGGGTGCCTTTGATGTTGATGCCGCGTCCGATGACGTAGGGGCCGTCTGCCATGATGTCCTCCTGTGCTCTTCGCAGACCTCTGCTGAAGAGGGACGCGCCGACGCTACCGGCAGTCAGGCAAGCGCGTCAACTGAGCCACACGTCGGGCCACAAGGCGGGATCTGTCAGCACGTTTTGCACACTTCGTCGACGACAAAAGTGACCGGCGACGCCTCGCGCAAGCCGCTGCCAGCGTTGCTTTTGCCCTTCATTTCGCCGACCGCAGAAGTGGCACTTTGACCTGTCCCTGACGGTGCGTTTGCACCTCGACGTTGTGTCCGGTGAGGGTCAGGGTGATCTCCCCGTGTACGGCCGTATCCCACAGCTGCGCACCCGTTTGCGCCCAGCGCTGCACCACCGGCGCGTGGGGAAATCCCCACTGGTTGTTCTCGCCGGTGGGGAACACCACATGCTCCGGCTGCACCGCTGCGACAAAGGCCGGGCTGGACGACGTCCGCGATCCATGGTGTGGCGCTTTTACAACTGTCGAACTGATGTCGCCGTGGTCGCGCAGCAAATAGGTCTCGCCCCAAAACTCCAAATCCCCGGGCCACAGCGCCGAGGTCTGGCCGTAGACGAACCGCAGCGTGAGTGAGTTGTTGTTGGGGCTGAGCTCGCCGTACAGCTTGCCACCGTCTTCAGGCCACGGCGTGAGCACATCGACGCGGACGCTTCCGAACTGGTGCTGCCCCACCAGGTCTCTGGCATTGCGGATGACGACGTTCTTGGCCCGCGCCGCCGCCAACAGCCGCTTCATCAGCGGATGCTCATTGCCGAACCCGCTGTGCCACAGCTCCTTCACTTTGACACTTTGCAAAACATCAATCAGCCCGAGCAGGTGGTCCGGATCCGGGTGCGACAGCACCATGACATCGACGACGTCCATGCCCTTGCGCTGCAAAAACGGCACGACGACGTCGCGTCCGGGATGAAGATGCTCGTCCCACACGCCACCAGCGTCGACGACAAACACCTCACCGCCGGGCAATGCGAAGACCGCGCCGTCGCCCTGCCCCACCGGCAGCACATGAATGCGAAGGCCGCTGGGTTGCAGCACAGACGGCGCCATGACGACGACAACACCGGCAGCCAAAGCAACGAGCTTTCGCCGTCGACCTCCTGTCGTCGGCAGCAGCAAGCGCAAGGCCAGGACGGCCATGACGACGAGCAGGCCGGTCTGCCATGCCACCGGGGGCTCCACCCGCACCAATCCTCCGACGAGGTCTCCGCAGCCTTCGGTGAGGGCCTCCAGCCAGCCGGCCGCGAGGGCGCCGTAGTGGGTGAGCGTTGGCAGCCCCAACAGCGCACCCGCCAGCCCGAGAAAGATGGATGGAATCTGCAACGTCGCCGCCGCCGGCACCAAAACCACGTTGGCGGCGAGCCCGCCCGGAGAAACCTCCCCAAACAACGCAGCCGACACCGGCAGGGTCAGCGCACCCGCGGCCCCCGCCGACAGCAACAACGCCACCAGCTGATCGCGTCGCCAACGCATGCGCGTCGCCCAGGTGTCGTCGACGGGAGGAGTCGTGTGCATCTGCGCCACCAACAAGCCGAGGACGGCGGCATACGACAGCAGAAAACTCGGATCGATGACGCTGGTCGGCGACAGCATCAACGTGAACCAACCTGCGACACCGAAGGCCTCGACGCCACGGGCGCGCCGGCCGAGAAACAGCGCGACGACGCCTGCGGTGGCCATCGCCGCCGCCCGCACGCAGCTGGGGGGTGCCCCGCACAACGCCACAAACGACCACACCGCCGTCAACGACGACAACGCCGCCCACGGACGAACCCGGTTGCGACGTCCGGTGAACGGAATCCACGCCAACACCCACGTCATCACTTTGAACACAATGACGGCGATGAGGGTCACCTGCAGGCCGCTCACAGCGAGGAGGTGCCCGGCGCCGACCTTGCGGTACAGCATCTGCTGCTCGTCGTCGAAGGTGGCCGTGTCGCCGACGAGCAGCGCCAAGACGACACCCGCCTCTCGCTCCGGCACTTGGGCCATCAGCGTCGACCGCAGGTGGTTGCGAAGGTGGGCGAAGACGGCAGGTTGGGCGTCGCGTTCGACGAGGGCGACCTTCTGGGCGTCGTACACCCCCATGCGCCCGTGTTGCCCGCGAGCGAGACCAAAGAGTGCAGCGTCAAAGGTGCCTGGTGTCGACGACGACAACAGCGGACGCACTTTGCCACGAACCCGAATGCGGTCGCCCGCCTGCACCGGCAGCAACAACACCGACGCGGCGAACGACAGCCTCAGGTGCTGCCCGGAGGCAGGTGTTGAACTGGCGCCTTGCCACCACCGCTCGACGTCGAGGTCGACGCGGAGGCGTCCGTGGCGCGCAGGGGCGACGTCGGCGGCGACGCCCTCGACGACGACCTCTTGCAGAACGGGCAACGCCGCCAGCTGGGCCTGGTGCAGCTCGACGCGGTGACGGGCGCCCGCCCACGACGACGTGAAGCCCAGCAACAGCAGAAGCAGGCTGCGCAGCGGGAGCCACCGCGACGTCGTCCACGTCGCCAAGCGAGCGCCGGTGACGACGACCACGCCCCACAACAGCGTCGACGGTGTGGATGTCAGCAGGCCACAGCAGGCGCCCATGAAGGCGACCAAAAACAACATCAAGGCAGGGGTCATGCGAACCTCCTGCTGTGTGTGCCGGGGTCTGGTGTAGCAGACCGAGCCGCCGCGAAAAGGGGGCTCTTGCCCTCGTCAGGTCGGACGAGGGCGGGGGCGCAACATCCGGTGCACTGCGCGCGCAGCGCCAAAGCCATTGTCGATGTTGACGACGGTAAGGCCGGCCGCACACGCGTTCAGCATGCCCAACAACGGCGCGACGCCTTTGAAAGCGGCGCCGTATCCGACGCTGGTGGGCACCGCCACCACGGGGCAAGCCACGAGGCCCCCGACGACGGCAGGGAGGGCGCCGTCCATGCCAGCGACGACGATGACGGCGTCGGCCTCCTGCAGGCGGTCGACTTGCGACAAGATGCGGCTGAGCCCAGCGACGCCCACGTCGTAGATGCGGTCGTGCTGCAGCCCCAAAAAGCGCAACGTGTGGGCCGCTTCTTCGGCCACGGGACGGTCGGTGGTGCCTGCGCACACCACGGCGACGGTGCGGTCGATGACGTCGACAGGATGCGCCTGCCGCACAATGACGTTGGCGTCTTCGTGAAACGCGACGTCGTCAAACTGCTGCGCCAGCGCGTTGGCCTGGTGCACGTTGGCGCGGGTGACGAGGAGGTTTTGTTGGTTGTCGTCGAGGAGCTTGGCGACAGCAAGCACCTGCTCCGGCGTCTTGCCTTCGCCGTACACCACCTCGGGCGACCCCACGCGCCGCAGGCGATCGGTGTCGATGCGCGCCGACACCGCAGCCGGAACCGCAAGCGTGGCCGCGTTTTGCAGCGCATCGTCGACGGAGAGTCCGCCATGGGCGACTTGCTCCAGCAAGGCTCGCAAGTCGTCATGAACGGCGGCGCCTTTGGGGGGTGGGCCTTTTGTCATGACGGCAACACCTCCAGCAGGGAGCCAGAGCGCAGGCCCTGCAAGTCGAGCGTGACATAGACGAACCCGGCGTCTTTGACGGCTTGCACGACGTCATCGGCGCGTTGCAGCACGTCCGGCAGCGACGCCTTCGGCACTTCGATGCGGGCGATGGCGTCGTGGTGGCGCACGCGGCACTTGGCGAAGCCCATCGCCTTCAACGCGGCCTCGGCGCTGGCAACTTGCCCCAGTCGGTCGGCCGTGACCTCGAGGCCATAGGCCAGCCTCGACGACAAACAGGGCTGAGACGGCCGGGCTTGGTTGGGCAAGTCGAGGTGGGCGGCCAACCGCCGAATGATGTCTTTGCCCCAGCCCAGCTCGACGAAGGGCGAGCGCACGTCGTGACGTTCGGCAGCGCGAAGCCCGGGACGGTGGCCTCCCAAGTCGCCGGCGTGGGTGCCGTCGAGCACGACGTCGCAGTCTTGGGCCCGCGCGACGTGCGACAGGCGGCCATACAGCTCGTCTTTGCAGTGAAAACAGCGGTCGGGGTCGTTTTTGACGTAGTCGGGCGCGTCAAACTCATGGGTCTGCTGCTCGACGTGGCGCAGACCAAAGCGGTCGACGAAGTGTTGGATGTCGGCCTGCTCAGCGGTCGACAAGCTGGCGGAGACGCCGGTCACGCAGAGCACCTTGGGGCAAGCGCGCTGGGCCAACACGGCGACCAAGCTGGAGTCGACGCCCCCTGACAGCGCCACCACCGCTGACGACAGCGTCGAGAACCAAGCGTCGGCAGCGTCGAGCAAGACCTGCACGTCGTCGTGGCGCCGGGCGGACGCGTCGGGGGTCGAGGAGGTGGCGAGGGGCAGCGCCATGGGGTCGGGTCTCATGCGGTCTCCTGCCACGCCTCCCGTCGCGGCTGTTGCTTCGTCGGCGCGAGCGCCGAGCTCGTCGTCAGTTGGCCTTCGCCTTGGAGGCGGGCGACAGCACACCGAGAGCGGTGGCCTTGCGCCAGAAGGTGGCCTTGGGCATGCCGAGGCTGCGGGCGGCCTCAGTGGGGGTGGGGTAGGCCGCGAGGGCCAGGGTGAACGCCTGCCGTTCGACGTCTTCGAGGGTCATGCCCGGGCGGTAGACGGCAGCGGCGGCGGCTTGGTCTTCGAGGCTCGTCGGCAAGAACTCGATGTCGGCGGCGTGGAGGGTTTTGCCGTCGCCGAAGATCAACGCCCGCTGCACCGTGTTGCGCAGTTCGCGCACGTTGCCGGGAAAGGGATGCGCCATCATTTTGTCGCGTGCCTCGTCGGTGAGCACGACGGCGTTGCCGCGCGCGTTGAGGCGCTCGGCCAACACGCCCGCCAAAAAAGGGATGTCGTTGGGGCGGGCCCGCAGCGACGGCAGCTGCACGGGGATGACGTACAAGCGGTGCAACAAGTCTTCGCGAAACTTGCCCTCTTCGACGTGTTTCACGAGGTCACGGTGGGTGGCGGCGACGACGCGAATGTCGACGTCGATGAGTTCACTGCCGCCCACGCGTTGCACCTGGCGAGACTCCAGCGCCCGCAACAGCTTGGCCTGCATCTCGAGGGGCAGTTCGCCGATCTCGTCGAGAAACAGCGTGCCCTGGTGCGCTTGCTCGAACGCGCCCTTCTTCTGCTTGTCGGCGCCGGTGAAGGCTCCTTTTTCGTGGCCGAAGAGCACCGACTCCAACAGCGACTCCGGAATCGCGGCACAGTTGAGCGGCACGAACTTGCCCGACACCCTCGACGAACAGGTGTGGATGGCATGCGCGGCGAGTTCTTTGCCCACGCCGGTTTCGCCAAACACGCAGACGGTGACGTCGTGCTGGGCCACCTTCTCGATGAGGGCGAAGACCTTGGCGAATGCCTCGTTGCAGGTGACGAGGTCGCCCAGTTTCCAGGGGCCGTCGCCTTTCACCTGAGGTTCGGCGGGCGCGTCGACGGAGACGACTTTCAGCTGCGCCTGGCCAAGGGTGAGGACGGCGCCAAGGGGCACCTCGGACTCGACGACTTGCACGCCGTCGACCTTGGTGCCGTTGGTGGAGTCGAGGTCGCGCACGAACAACCGTGCCCCGCGGTGGTAGAGCTGCACGTGAAAGCCAGAGACAAACCCGTCGTCGATGACGATGTCGTTGTCGTCGTCGGCGCCGATGCGCAGGCCCCCGTCGGGGATTTCAAGGCGCTCGCCGCCGAGGTCGCTGGGCATCTGCAATGCGGGACGCTTGTGCTTGAGGCCGCCATCTTTGTCGCGCACCAAGACACCTGTGCGCTGGCCGACTGGTGTGCCTGCCTTTTTGCTCGACACCACCTCGCTGAACACCGCGATGAGACCGCCGAGCTGGACGCGGTCGCCCACCTCTAGGTCTTTGTGCACGTAGGTGTCGCCGTTGATTTCGATGCCCTCGCCGGCGCGGTCGAGCAGGGTGTATCCGTCGTCGGCGGGCTCGAACGAGCACCAAAAGGCCGGCGCGTCGGGCTGCGGAAGAGCGATGTCGTTGGCACCGCTGCGTCCGATGGACACGCCTTGGCCATGCAGCGGACACCGCAAGACAGGTGTGTCGTCGTTGAAGAGCACGATTTCAAACACAGCTCACCTCACCTCATGGCGGGGTCGACGCCCCTCCCCGAGGGGGGCTTAGCGGATTATCTGCTGCGCCAACAGCCCCTTTGCTGGTTTCGTGGCTGTCAGAAGCAGCGCCGTCAGGAGGAGCAAGAGAGCATGGAGCAGCCGGCTTTGGTGCGGGCCCACTCCGGTCGCTTGTCGGCGTAGGCGGCGTAGTGGGGCTGTTCGTCGTACGGGCGGCGCACGACGTCGAGCAGGGTGTGCACCTCGTCGAAGTTGCCCTTTTCAGCCGCTTCGATCGCGGTTTGCACCCAGGCGTTGCGCAGGATGTATTTCGGGTTCACCAGCTGCATGTCGTCGAGGCGACGTGCCCCCCGGGGGTCGGCAGCACAGGCGTCGGACCACTCCGCCAACCACGACGCAAAGCGCTGCTGCACGTCGACGTTGGCGAAGGTCGCCTCGCTGTAGAACGCATGCTGCAAGGCGGCCATGTCGAGGTCTGTGGGCATCGTCGACGACAACGCCCGAAAGAAGAGGGTGAAGTCGACTTCGGCGGCCTTGAAAGCCGCAAACAACGATGAACGCAGGGTGTCGACGTCGTCGTCGTCGGGCGCGCCGTCAAAGTCGAGCCCGAGCTTGCTGCGCCACATGTTGCGCAGGGCTTGCTCCATCATCAAGCCGGTGGTCTCGAGGCTGCGGGCGAAGCGGTCTTGTTGGCCGGGCTCCAACGCCAACAGCGCCTCGGCGAAGCGCGCCAGATTCCAACAGGCGATGCGGGGCTGCGCGCCGTAGGCGTAGCGACGTCCGGGGAGGTCGGTGGTGTTGGGCGTGAACTGGGGGTCGACGCCTTCCATCCAGCCGTAGGGGCCATAGTCGATGGTGAGCCCCAGCAGGCTGAGGTTGTCGGTGTTCATGACGCCATGAACAAAGCCGACGCGCTGCCACTCGCACAGCAGGGCGACGGTGCGGCGGCTGACCTCCTCGAGGAGGGCGTAGGGTTTGTCGGCAGACGCCAACGCCGACAACTCGGGGAAGTGGTGGGCAATGGCGGTGTCGACGAGGGCCCGCAGCTCCATGAGCTCGTTGCGGGCGGCAAACAGCTGGAAGGACCCCAGCCGCAGAAACGACGGAGCGACGCGACAGACGATGGCACCTGGCTCTTCTTCGGCGTGTCCGTCGTAGAACATGTCGCGCACCACGCCCTCCCCCGTCGTCACCAGGCTCAAGGCCCTCGTCGTCGGAATGCCCAGGTGATGCATGGCTTCGGAGCACAAGAATTCACGGATGGAGCTGCGCAACACGGCGCGTCCGTCGGCGCGGCGGGAGTATGGCGTCGGGCCCGCCCCTTTGAGTTGCAGCTCTTGGCGTCCGCCCTCGACGTCGGCAACCTCGCCGAGGAGGAGGGCGCGCCCGTCGCCCAGCTGGCCGGCCCAGTGGCCGAACTGGTGGCCGCCGTAGCAGGCCGCGACGGGGGTCATGCCGTCGACGAGGGCGTTGCCGCCGAAGACGTCGGCGAACCGCTGGGCTTGCTCGCCGGTGTAGGCGGCCTTGTCGAGGCCCAGGAGGGCGGCGGTTTCAGGCGACACCACCCGCACGGTGGGGGCCGTCACCGGGGTGGGGATGACGACGGAGTAGGCGGCGCCGCGCACCTCACGGGGGCGGATGTCGCGATCGCGGTCGGCGGGGAGGTCGCGGACGAAGCGGGAGGCAACGTTCCAGTCGTCGATGGAGGTGAGGCCTGACATGCGGTGACGTTAGGGAACGCAGTTGGATACGGCCACCCTGCGCAGAATTACGACGCGGGGTTTTGGCTCGATGTCGCCTCGTTGGTCGGCGGAGTTGTCGTTTTGCGGAGTCGTCGTTTGCGGAATTGTCGTCTGCCGAATTGTCGTTTGCGGAATTGTCGTCTGCGGAATTGTCGTCTGCGGAATTGTGTTGCGGCCGTGTCGCCTGCCCCGCCCCAATTCCGAGCGCATCGCCAGCAGGCCCCACAGCTTTCCCGAACCCTTCTCCGCCGCACCGGCAAAGAAGGCGTGACGCTTCTCGCTCAACCCCGCCCACCCGAGCAAGGCCATCACTCCCACAGCAGGCGTTGGCCACCAGCTGATGTGGTGCCCAACACCCAGCACAGCCCATGCCAACCCACCAAATTCAAACCGAATTCCGCCATCTGGGGCCGCATCGCACAGCCCATCAACGTGGGCCCCCTCAAACACCGCGTACGGCAGTCCATCTTGAGAATGGACCCTGCCATCTTGAGAATGGCCCCTGCGTTCTGGGTGCAGACCCTGCGGCGTTCCACGGGCGGAACCTCCATCGTTCCATCTGGAACGACAAATCTGACACATTCCTGTCATCGCCACCGCGCATGCTCCTCCTTCACCAGGAGAAACCATGCCCATCACCGTCGCCAGCCGCCGCCGCAGCCTCGCCACCCTTCAACGCCACCACCCCGACGCCGTCATCGTCGACGTCACCAGCAAAGGCCAGCCCCCATTTGTGCAGTTGTCGCCCTTCTTTCCCGTCGGCGACATCCCCGTGCCCTACTCACCAGGCACCACCTCCGCATCCGTCGAGGGCATATGGCAAGGCCTGAAGGTCTTCGACAACCACGACGTCGATCCCTGCCGCTTCACCAACACCTCCATGAAAAACTTGAAGCGCACCGTCCGCAAATACGGCCCCTGCCGCGGACACCGTCGGGGCCTTCACGGCGATGAGCTGCTCTCGCACGTCGACGCGCGAAAGCTCATCTATGTGCCGACCTACGAATACGTTCTCGACGTGAAACTCCCGCACTTGGTGCTCGCCCTCCGCGACGTCAGCCGCACGCGGGATGTGGTGCTCCTGGACTTCGAAACCAACGGCGACATCGACGACGTCACCAGGCCGCTGTCGCATGCCCACCTGGTGGCCCGACACGTTCGGGCAGGCCTCAGCGACGGTGTCGGCGGGGTGCGGCACAAAAAAACGCCGCCCGAAGGCGGCGCGGCATCACAAGCGTGGCGTTGACGACAAGGACTACAAGTCGTCGTCCAGCTCCATCATGGCCTTGCGTTTGGCGCGGCGGCGCTCTTTGAACTTGGCACGCTTATCTTGAAGTTTGTCGACGACGGCATTCCACTGGGCCTCCGTCAAGAAGGCGCGAATGTCAGAGGTGACCTCCAAACGCTTCTCCATCATTTTGAGCTTGGCCTCTTGCATGACGATGGGATCGCCCGACTGGCGTGCTTTCTTCATCTGCTTGCGCAGCGCCTTCAGCTCTGGCTTTTTGGCCTTGAGGTGGGTCTTGATGTTGCCCTGAACCTCGTCGCTGACGCCCACCTCATCGATGGTTTTGAGCAGGATCTTCAGTCCCTTTTTGTGGTGCTTGCCACGGCGGTGCATGCGCCGTTCGCCTTGGTCGGCGGGCTGGGCCACAGCGGCCACGCCGACGGTGACGGGAAGGGCAATGAGCAGCGCGAACATCATTCGTTTCAACATCGGGTGCATGGATTCTCCTCGGTGGTGTGTGTGACGGGGAGGTGTGCCCCGCTTCTGAAAGGCAAACCCGGCAGGGGCTCGGCGCGTAAAGCCGACGGCAGCATCACGCTCTCGGATGTGATAGATGTCCACCATGGACCGCGCCCACGCCCGCCCTGCCCTCGTTGACCTCAAGCGCCTGCACGACGCTGTGCAGGTGGCCAACGTCGACGACGATCACGACGCCCTGCGCCGCCACTCGTCGGCCTGGTGGGGGGGTGGCTTGGTGTTGGCGTCGGCGACTGCCGTGCTCCTGCGAGGCGTGGCCGTGTGGAATGCGACAACGTTTGTCGTCTTGTTGCTGACCTACATCTTGTTGACCGCCATCTGCGTGGTGTGGACGGTGCGGCGCCCCCTGCAATGGCTCACTCTCGTCGGGCTCGGCGTGTTTCAGGCGGCGCTGTTGGCGCTGATGATGCGGGGCGGCCCCATTGATGCGGCAGTGTTCTTCGCTGTTGTCATCGTTGCAGGCGAAGGCGTGTACGCGGCGGCGTCGTCGACAGCCGCGTCGTTTGCCAGCGCCGCCGTCGCCGGTGCGGGCCTCGTCTGGGGTATTGACTTGCTGCACGCGGTCGACTTGTTGGGCGCTGGGCTCGGCGCCGCATTCGCCTTCTTTCACCTCGTCGCCAGCCGGTTGGCCGACGACGCCCTCGTCCACCGCCACGACGTCGGCGATGTTTTGGGCGCCACGCTCGCTCGCACCACCGAAGCGGCGCGGTTGCTGCTGCGCACGTCGCTGCGCACGCTCGGGCTGTAACGCATCTGCCCCAGCGACTGCGGCACTGCACTGGGTGGATGTCGGCGACGTTTCATGGCATGAGTCGTCGCGTCTGTCGGTTGCAGAGCTGACCCACCAGCTGCCACCGTGATTTGGAGATGGGATGCCCTTGCCTCGATTGTCTTGCCTGCGCACGCGCTTTGCCCCCGTCGTTGTCGTCGTCACCGCCCTGCTGGCGTCGACGGCCGCCTTCGCCGAAGGCCCCAAGGTGAATGGCCTGGAGATCGTGCCGTGGTCGAAAAAGCTCGAAGAGAACCGCTACAAAAGCGGCCGCGACTACAAGGCCACCATCAAGTTCTTTCGCAAGAAGTTCGCTGGCAGCAAGCGCGTGAAGTGGCACCCCGAGGTCAACGTCACCAACGTCAAATACAAATACCTGCAGAACCTCTCGAAGAAGCGAAAGTGGGACGGCGTCAACATCTACGAGCTTCCTGGCGGCCATGTGCGCATCTACGTGCTGCCCCACAAAGAAGCCCAACCCGCAGCGAAGCCTGCTGCAAAGCCTGACAGCTGATGACGCCCACGGGCCGCGTCGTCGTCATCGGCGCCGGCGTCGCCGGCTTGGCCTGCGCTGAACGTCTGGCCGCCCAAGGCGCTGACGTCGTCGTCATCGAGCGCGAAGACACGCCGGCCAGCCACGCCTCCGCCCACAACGCAGCCATCTTTCGCCACGCCGAACCACGGGCACCTTTGGTGCGGCTCGCGTGTCGCTCACGGCATTTGTATGACGCGCTCGTCGACGACGACGTTCTCGACGCGAGTTGGCTGCGGCGGTGCGGCGCTTTGTATGTTGGCACCGACGACGTCCTCGGCCCCATTGCAGACGCCGTCCGCACTGCAGGTTTGGCCGCCTGCACCGCCACCCGTCCAGCCGACGTGACCGTGCAGCCCTCCGAAACGACGCTGTGGGTGCACGACGACGGCGTCATGGAACCGCACGCCATGACCCAAGCCCTGCTGCGCCGGTTGCGGCAGCAGCGAGGACACCTGCAACTGCGCACCGCCGTCGAACGCATTCGGCGAGACGGCGACCAAGTCACCGGCGTCGTGTTGTCGACGGGCGAGGTCCTCGAAGCCGACCTCGTCGTCAACGCCGCCGGCGCATGGGCCAGCTTGTGGCCGAGCACGTCCCACCTGCCGCTGCGTCCTTTGCGCCGTCACCTGACGCTGTTGCGTGCGCCGTCGTCGACGTTGCCGTGTGTGGTGTGGCGGTTGACGACGTCGACCGAAGCGTATGCGCGGCCCGACCCCGTCGGCGCATTGGCGTCGTCTTGTGATGAAACGCAGGTCGACGCGGGCGTGCCGTCGGTCGACCCCGACGTGCATCCTCGGCTGGCCTCGCGGTTGTCGACGTTGTTGCCCCAACTCGTCGACGACGACGTGGGTGTGGCCACCACCTGGGCGTGTTTGCGCACCTTCGCCGCCGACCGCGAACTCGTGGTCGGCCCAGACCCACGGCTGTCTGGGTTGTGGTGGTGTGCCGGACTCGGTGGGCACGGCATGACCCTCGCCTACGGCGCCGCCGACGCCCTCGCGCAAGCCGTCGTCACCGGCGACCTCCATCGCTTGCAGCCGTTCTTGCCGTCTCGCTTCGCCCCCTCCAACCGGACGGCGGCGTGAGGGCCGCCGTCACGACGTTGTGCGCGCTGCTTCTCGTCGGCATCGCCGTCGAAAGCACCGCCCGTCCGCCGCAGGGAGAGCACGTGGTGATGCAACGCAAAGGTCGGTTTGGCGACGTCTTCGTCGTCGACGAGGGCGACCGGCGTTCGCTGCGCTTTGGCGCCGCCGACGGCGACGAACAGAGCGCCTTGCTGCAAAGCCAACCCGGACGCCCCGCGCTCGAATACGTCCGCGCCACGCTCGAGGGCGTCTGCTGGGCCCCCGCCGACCGGGTGTTGGTGCTGGGATTGGGCGGCGGCGGCATGGCCCGTCTGTTGCGCCGTCACCGCCGCCATGTGCACGTCGACGCCGTCGACATCGACCCCGTCGTCGTCGAGCTGGCCCACAGTCACTTTCAGCTGCGCAAGAACGATCCCCGACTGCGGGTCGTCGTCGATGACGCCGGCGCATTCGTCGACCGCGCCCGGGCGCAGCTGCAAACGCCACAGGGCAAAAACGCAGGCTATGACGCCATCGTCGTCGACGCGTATGGCAGCGACGAGTACCCCCTCCACCTCGGCACCAAGTCGTTCTTTCAAAAGCTGCGCCAGCTGGTGGAGCGGCAAAAGGGACGGGTGGTGTTCAACTTGGCCGTCACCGCCCCCACCGAGACACGGCTGCTGAACGACCTGCGGTCCGTGTTCGCTCACTGCTGGCGGCAAACCATGCCCACAGATGGCAACGTGGTGGTGGTGGCATCGGCCCACAAGCTCGACTTGGCGTCGGCCCGGGCCCAATGGGCCCGCACACCCAACATGCTGCGGTGGCCGCCTTCGACCGAGGGGACACCCAGCCCAGGCTGGCGGCCATGCGCCACAGAGAGCTCAAAAGCCGAATGATCAAAAGCATTTAGGGATGTTTGGCACCGACAAACCTGTATGAAAACACACAGAATCGGCTGGTGACGCCGCGGCGGATGCCCAGATCCCGCTCTTGAAGACCTTTTGCGCCGTTGGCGCGTTCACATCCAAGCCCCCACGTCCGTGGAGGACCTCTCCATTGCTGACTTCGGTTGCGCCACCGGTGGCGCCAGCACAGGCCAGCAAATTGACCGGTGAAACACCAACCCGCTAGCCTGCTTGCCTCTCCTACCGAGCACGGATTGGCAACAGATCGGGCCACATCCAGGGCGGAACCATCTGATGAAGTTCTCTTGTGACGAATGCGGCGCCAGCTACATGATTTCCGACGACAAAGTCGGCTCGAAAGGCGTGAAGGTGCGCTGCAAACGCTGCAGCAACAGCATCATCGTGCGTCCTGAAGACGTGGCCGCTGGCGCGGGCGACGACATGTCCGATCTCCCGCCTGATTTGGAGCCCGAATCCCTGGCCGCAGATGCCAATACGGCGGATGACGCACAGGATGCCCCGGCCCCGCCCAGCCTTGACGCTCTGGCCGCCGACCTCGACGCCCCCGCCGGTGGTGAAAGCGACATCGAAACCCGGGTGGGCGCTGCGCCCGAAGGGCTCGCCTTTTCGCGCGAAGAAGAAGCCGCCAGCGGCGACACCTTTGCGTCCAGCGTCGACCTCAAAGGCGGGGATGCCTCCGCCGACGACTTTGAAGAACCCACCCGCATCGGCGAGACGTTCGACCCCGCCAAGCTGGACGCCTTGGCCCAAGAACGCGACGCCGGCGCGTTCGGCGGCGTCACCGCCGACGGATTGGGCGACGACGGATTGGGCGACGATGACGTGCCTGCGCCTCCGGCCGCAATGGCCGCAGCCACCATGGAAGGCGGCGCCTTCGAAGGGGGCCTCGACGACGACTCCCTGCCCGCGCCCCCCGCCGACGAGGTGACGGCGCCTCCATCGTCGCCCGTGGCGCCCTCCACCGAAGTCGGCGGTGAAGCGGCAGCCGCGCCCTCTGACGGCGACGCCGGTTTGGCCGGCAACGACGACGACAAGTTCGACGCTGGCTTTGACGACTCGGAGTTCAACGACGCTGGCTTTGACGACCCAGGTCTCGACGCCCCCGGCCTCGACGAAGGCGCTGACGTGCCCGCTCCGCCTGGCATGGACGACGCCGCTGCCGCCGCCGACGACGGCGATGGCAGCGACATGCTCGACGACCAAATCGCCGGTGCGTTCGGTGCCATGTTCGCCGACCCCACCAGCTTGCCCGAACCTGAAGACGAGAGCTTTGCACCGCCTGAAGCCCCTGCCGGATTCGACGCTGCCAGCGCCGAAGGCATGCCCGGCTTTGACGACCCTGGCTTCGGCGACGACGGCGCCGCGTTTGGGTCTCCCGGTGGAGACTTCGGCGATGGCGGGCTCGACTCGCTGCGCAACGACCTGGACGCCAGCTTGGGCAGCGCCTCGGGCGAAGGGTTCAGCAACGACAGCTACGGCGACGGCGAGCAAGAGACCATCGGCGGGCTCGACATGCACGCCCCCATCGGCGGCCCTGCGCCCAGCGTTGGCGACGACGTCGGCGCCAGTGACGACGACGAAGACGTCGAATGGTTCGTGGCCATCGACGACGAAGAAGTCGGCCCCCTCACCATCGACCAAGTCGAAGAAGAAGTGGCCAAAGGCCGCGTGAAGCGCGACTCGCTGGTGTGGAAAACCGGCATGGACGACTGGGAACCCGCCGACGAAGTCGCCGAAGTGTCGGGCTTCTTCGACACGGTGCAGCCCGGCAAATACAGCTCCATGCTCGACGGCGCTCCCGTCGACGACGACGCTCCGCCTCCCCCCTCCCTGTCGGCCGGCGACGACCCGTTCAGCAATGTCCCCGACATGCCCGGCGAAGAAGACGCGTCGTGGCAGCCGCACGGCCTCACCGAGGTGTACCAAGCGGCGAACCTCGCCGAGGCCACCCAAGGCAAAGCGAAGATGGCCCCCGGGCTCGGCGGCCTGAGCAGCGGCGAAGGCCCGTCGCTGCCCGACGCCCCTGCTGTGAGCCAAGAAGGCGACGACGGCTGGCGTCCGGGTGCCGCCTCGGCGCTGTCGGCATTGGTCGAAGGTGAAATGGGACGTCTCGACGACGGCCCTGCTCTGCCCTCGGCCACCTTGGAGCCGGCCGACGGCAACCTCAGCCTGGCGTCAGATGCCCTCGACGATTTGTCGGGCGCGTCGGCCTCCTCGTCGGCGTTGGGTGCCACGCTCGCGGAGCTTGAAGCCTCGTCGGCCACGCCTGCCGCCCCGGGCCCGGCCGCACCCGCGACGACGTCGATGTCGACCATGCCAGCCGTGCCCGAGGTCAGCATGGCTGCACCTGCTGCGCCGTCGCTGCCGCCGACCTATGCCGCCGGCGGTGGGGGTCGTTCACCGGCCATCTGGATTGCCGGCGGCCTCGGCCTGGTGATGCTGCTGGGTGTGTTTGGCCTTGCCGCCATTTGGATGTTGAAAGACAGCGGCAGCTCCAACAACGGCGGGGGTGGCGCGGTGGCAGTGGCACCAGGCCCCGACGCCAAAGCCCCAACGCCCCCCGCACAACCCACCAAGGTCGCCTTGGCGCCCCCGGCTGAAGGCACGGCTCCACCCGCAGGTGCTGCGGGAGAAGCAGCCCCGGCCAAAGCAGACGCAGCCGCTGCGAAGAAAGCCGAAGCCGCAGCACCTCCCCCCGTCGAGGCCAAAGCAGAAACGCCGCCGCCCGAGCCGAAGAAGGCCGAGCCCAAGCGGCGCAGCAAAAAGCAGTCGAAAAAGACGCGCAAGACGACCAAGAAGAAAGAAAAGAAGAAGGTCGCCGTCGCCAAACCACCGCCGAAGAAGAAGAAAAAGCGACCGTCGTCGTCGGACTGTGACCCGGTTCTCGACTTCGACTGCGAAGAGAAAAAGTCGAGCGGCCCAAAGAAGAAGAAGAGCTTGTCGAAAGCCGACATCCTCGCCGTCGCCAAGAAGAACTTCAGCAAGATCAAGGCGTGCGGCAAGAAGCACGGCGTGTCGGGTGCGAAGATCAAAGTGCGGTGGAAGATTTCGCGCAGCGGCAAGACCCGTGGCGTGAAAGTCGCGAGCGCCAAATACGACGGCACCGCGGTCGGAGGGTGCTTGGTGCGCTCGGTGAAGAAATGGCGTTTCCCCGCCTACTCGGGGAAAGAGATGAAGGCCATCACCTTCCCCTTCAAGCTCTAGCCGGCTGGCACTTTGTCGACGACAAAGGCGTCTCTTGCTCACAGCAGGCGGCGCCTTTTTCGTGGGCGGGACGGTCCGACTGCAGTTCGAGGTTTGCTTGCCGCTGTCGACGACGTAGCCTCCAGCCATGCCCAAGTTGCCTGCTCTTCTGCCGACTCCAGCGCTCGTCGTCGCTGCCCTCTTCGTGACGTCGATGACGGGATGCACGACGAATGCATCACCCCAAAAAGACGCCGGCGCCCAACAAACGCCGACGGCGCCGTTTGCGTTGACCATTCCCCCGTCGTGCAACAAAGCAGGGCTCCCGCAGACCGGATTGCGCGAAGCCAACGTGCGTCTGCACACCGACGTCGAACACGACATCGCCGTCGAGCTCGCCATCACCCCCCAACAACGGCAGACGGGCATGATGTGCCGCACCAAGATGGCGCCCGACACCGGCATGTTGTTCTTGTTCGCCCGTGAGCGCCGACAGTCGTTTTGGATGAAAAACACCCTCATCCCCCTCGACATGGTGTTCATTGACAAAGACGGCCTCGTCGTCGGCATCGTCGAGACCGCCAAACCCCTCGACTTGCGCAGCCGCGGGGTGCGGGCCCGCTCCCAATTCGTCTTGGAGCTCAAAGGCGGCGAGGCCGCCCGACGTGGACTGCGCCCTGGCCACCGCGTCGAGTTTCTCTTCGACCTCGCCCTCGTGCCCTCCCGCTGACCTCGCTCGCCAGATGAAAGCCCACCCATGATTCACGCCTTCGACGGGCTTGTGCCCCACATTGACGACGACGCCTTCATTCACCCCGACGCCACCCTCATTGGCGACGTGCACATCGGCCGGGCCTCATCGGTGTGGCCCGGCTGCGTCTTGCGCGCCGACATGGGCAAGATCGTCGTCGGCGACGAGACGTCCATTCAAGACGGCACCGTCGTGCACCTCACGCAAAACTGGAGCGACACCATCGTCGGCAACCGCGTCACCGTCGGCCACCGCGTGGTGCTGCATGGCTGCATTGTTGAAGACAACTGCCTCATTGGCATGGGCGCCATCCTCCTCGACAACTGCCACATCGGCAAAGGCAGCCTCGTCGGCGCTGGCGCCTTGGTGACGGCCAAGACCGAGATTCCGCCGGGGTCTTTGGTGCTGGGCAGCCCCGCCAAGGTGGTGCGGCCGCTGAACGACAAAGAGCGCACCATGGTCGAAGTCGGCTGGACGACCTACGTCGAATTCGGCGGCAAAATGAAGGCCGAACTGGCCGAAAAAGGGCTGCTTCCCACGTTGCAGTAGCGCGGGCGTCGGCTGCGGCCAGCCGCTGGGCAAAATGCATGCAAATGCGCGGTGTCTATGTAGAAGTCGGGGCTCCAAGTGCGGTATTGAACACCCGATGTTTGCGAAGAATCCCCCCCGATCCCGCCGCCATTTGACCTCTGCTCTCGTCCTCTGCGCGTGGGGCGTGATGTGGAGTTCATTTTCAGCCGACACCGCCCACGCCCAAGGCCGTTTTTCAAACGTCGCCGAGCCGCAAGAAGGCGAAGAAGTCAAAGGCGACGCTGGCGTCGCTGAGATTCGTGAAGTGGAGCGCGGCCTCAGCGTCTCCGTCGACGCGGGCCTCAACTACTACCTCGGGCTTGGCGGCATCTCGGGCCTCGAACAGACCTTTGCGCCGTTGAACACCGAGTGGGTGCGCCCTGGCACGCGGCTCGGGATGCGCGTCGGCTACGACGTGCTCAACAACCTCACCGTCGACGGGTTTTTGCTCACGCAACTCAACAAAGACCCCGTCAACCAAGTCGCCAAAGACAACGGCTTCACCTCGGGCGACCTCCTGCAGCTCACGCCGGGCGTCGGCGCGCGCTTCTCGTTCATCACCACCGACCGCCTGCACGTCTACGGACGCGGCGCCGCCGGCCTCACCTTCTGGTTTCCGAGGGAGATGCTGTTGACGAACAAAGACCCCGAAGAAAGCAGCGCGCTGCTCGGCCTCATGAGCGTGCACCTCGATGGCAGCGTCGGCATTGAGTACTTCACGAAGCTGCGGCACCTGTCGATCGGCGCCGAGATCGCCGCGCAGGGTTTGTTGTTTCCCTTCGCCGTTGGCTTTCAGGTCTACCCGACCATCAAATACACCTTCTGAGCTTGTCCTCGACGACGGCGCTCCCCACGTCGGCGGCGCCCGCCCAGATCTCCAGATGACGCGCCAGCAGCGCGGGCAACGGACGCACCATGACCACGTCCCAAGACGACCTCACCTCCTCTGAATCCTCTGCCGAAGGCGCCGCCGAGGAGGCGGTGTTGACGGCCGATGCGACGCCCTCCGAAGAGGCTGCTGTCGACGAGGCTGCCGGCGGCGAATCCACGGCAGACGACACCGCCAACGACGAGGACGGCGCCGACACCAACGGCGAGGCGGCCGAGGGCGATGACGTCGCCGAACCCCAGGCATCTGACGACGACGTGGCAAGCGAAGCGTCGTCTGCTGCCCTCGACGACGAGTGGCTGCACATCCTCGATGAAGACATGCGTGAAGCCTGGGCCGAGGCCGTCGCTGAAGACATGGTCTCCATGCAGGTGGAGATTCTCGAAGCGGCCATCGAAGACTGCGACAACGAAGCGGTCGCCTACGACCTCGTGCTGCGACTGGCGTCGCTGAAAGAAGAGCGACTCGAAGACTCAGAAGGCGCACGCTTGGCGTTGACCCGCTGGAGCGAACACTTCAGCCATCCGTCGACGTTGGAGCTCGCCAAAGCCGACCTCCTGCAACGCAGCGGACGCGGCCCCGAAGCCAAAGAAGTGCTCGTCGACCTCGCCGGACGCACCGACGACGACGTCGAAAAGGGGCAAATCTGGGAGCGCGTCGGCGACCTCGCCCTGCAACTCAACAACGACACCCAAGATGCCTTGGTGCACTACCAAGCCGCCTTTCGCACCCACCGCGAGAACCGCTCTGCCGTGCACAAGGCGGCTTCGCTGTACCTCGACACCCAACGCGAAGTGCAAGCCAAGCAGCTGTTTGACACCGAGCGAGAGCTGCTGCTGAGCGAAGGCGGCAGCGACGACGAAAAGCGCGAACTCGCCCTTTGCTACACCAAGGTGGCGCAGGGATTGGTGGCGCGTCCGGCGTCGCACGAGATGGCCCGCAAAGCGCTGACGTCGGCGTTGTCGGTGTCGCCTGACCTCGACGAGGCCAAGGCCGTTCTCGACGAGCTCGATGCCTTTCCGACCACGTGGAAAGACCACGTGCGTTCGCTGCGCGATGCCGCCCTCGATGCGCGCGACAAGCGCGAGGCGGCCGCGAAGTACCTGACCATCGCCGAAATCTACCGGGCGTATGAGCCCGAGAGCTCGCAGGTCGAGCAGAACGTCGACAAATGCCTGCTGTTGGCGCCCGGGCACCGTCCGGCGTTGAAGTTTCTCGAAGCGGTGTACCGCGAAGACGACAAGCTCGAAGCCTTCATCGAGCGCATGCAGAAAATGGTGAAGGCGACGCGTGCTGTCGACATTGCCGTCGACATGTGGCTGTTCATCGCCGTGCTCCTCGCTGAGCTCGACGTCGGCAGCGAACGTTTGGCCGAAGCGTACGAAGAAGTGCGCAAGCTCGACCCGCGCAACATGTCGGCCATCTCGGCCCTCACCGAGCTGCACATGGTGGCTGGGCGCTACGACGCTGCCGCCGACGCCATGGAAAGCTTCTTGCGCGAGACCGCCGACCCCCTCGCCAAGCGGTCGATGCTGCGCACGTTGGCGCGCCTGTACGAGGTGGAGCTCGACGACAAAACCAAAGCCAAAGAGCGCTACGAGGCGTTGCGTGAGCTGCATCCCGACGACGAGCTCACCTTGCACCTCGCCGGCATGTGTGAAGAGCTCGGCGAGCACAAGCGTGCAGCAGAGCTGCTCGAAGAACGGTTGGAAGCGTCGCTCGACGACGACAAAGTGCAAGGCACGCTCGAGCGGCTGGTGCAGCTGTACAAAGAAGACCTCAACGATGCCTTGGGTGCGTTTGAGGCGGGCTGTCGACTGTTTGCGTACACGCCGACGACGGCGCTGCAGTCTGAGCTGATGGCGGCCGCTGCCGACCTCTCCAAAGAGACGGCGTTGGCCGATGCGCTGTTGGCGGCGTCGCTGCGGCGTGACGACGAGGCGCAGGCGTTTGCCATGAAGCTCCTCGCCGTCGACACCCTCATGCAAGCAGGTGCCAACCGCCGCGCGCGTGAGGTCGTCGACCAGCTGCTGCAGTCGCGCCCCGGTGACGCCGAGGCCCTTGAGCGCCTCGACCAGCTGTTGTTGGCGTCGGGCGACCCCGCTGAGCTCGCCGACAACTTGCAGCAACGCCTGTCGGGCGCGCCGTCTGACGAAGAGCGGGTGCGCATTCAGCTCCTGCTCGCCGACACCTACCGCAAGATGCGCAAGATGGACGACGCCGTCACCTCGCTGCGCGACGTGCTGGCCATCGACGCCAAAAACGAAGAAGCCCTGCAGCGCATCGACGATGCGCTGCGCACGGCAGAGCGCTTCCCCGAGCTGGCGGGCGTCATCGACACCCGTCTGCAACTGGCGCTGGCCAAAGAAGACAACGAAGGCGCTGAAGAGCTGCGTTGGCGTCTGGCCAAGCTGTACGACGAGCGCCTCGGCGACGGCGACGAAGCGGCCGTGCACCTCATCGCTTTGCACCAAGACGCTCCCGATGACCACCGCGTGTTGCGCGCCATGGAGCGGCTGCTCGAACGCGACGTCGCGCAGGTGCCCCTCGCCGAAGTGTTGGAGCCATACTACGCCCGCGTCGACGCCTGGCGTCGTCACGCCGAAATGCTCGCTGTGCGGCGCGACCACCACGACGACGCCGACGTGCGCGTGGAGTTGTCGACGCGTTTGGCCGGTGTTCTCGAGGAGAAACTGCGGGCCAACCGTGAAGCATTTGATGCGTGGGCGATGGCGCTGTTGGACGCGCCAAGCAACGCCGACATCTTGGCGCAACTCGACCGGCTGGCGCCGTTGACGTCGGCCGAAGCCCGCTTCTCCGAGGTGCTGTCGCAGGCGGCGGAGAAGCTGCCGGATGGTCCGTCCAAACATGCCCTGCTCTCTCGACGGGCGTCGCTGCTGCAAGGTGCACTGGGCGACCGCGCCGAAGCCGAGCGCGCCCACCACGCGTTGCTTGAAAACGACCCCGACCACCTGCCGTCGCTGACGGCGCTGTCAAAGCTCTACGTCGAACAAGAGCAGTGGGGCGACGCCAAAGACATGCTGCTGCGCCGCCTGCCGCTGGAGTCTGACGCCCACCAAGCTGCCGTGCACGCCGAGCTGGGCGACATCTTGGCCACCCACCTCGACGACAAAGACGCCGCCAAGACCCACCTGGAGACGGCGCTGTTTGGCGACGCTCCCGTCGACGGACGGGCCCGCAGCGCGGCCCTCGCCAAGCTGGTGATGCTGTTGCGCGGCCGTGGCATGGACGCACCTGCCGACGCTGAGCGCCTCGCAGAGGTGCTCACCATCTTTGCCGAAACGCTGGCCGGACGTGACCGCGCCGACGCCCGCGTTGAGCTCGGCGACGTCTACCGTCTGCACCTGCAAAAAGCCGAAGACGCTTTGGGGGCGTATGAAGCGGCGTTGGCCAACGCCGACGACCATCCAGAAGCCTTTGCTGGCGTGCGGGCGCTCGTCGACGACGAGAACACCCCTGTGCGCACCCGTCGGCGCGCTGGCCGCATGGTGCTGTTGAAGGCCGAAGACGACGACGACGCCTTGGCCACGGCGACGGTGTTGCGCGTGTTGTGCGACATCGAAGAAGACACCACCGCCAAGCGCAAGCTCGTGCACCAGCTGGCGCACCTGCTCGTCGACGACGTTGAGGAGCCCGACGAGGCCGTGACGCTGCTGTTGGAGCACCTGGCCGCCGACCCCCTCGACCAACTCGGCCGTGAGTTTGTCGAAAAGCTGGCCCCCGCCGCCGGCAAACGCGAAGAAATGCTCGACGCCTTTGCAGAACTGCGGCTGTCGTCAGACGAAGGCATCAGCCTGACCTACGTCAAGCGCGTCGCCGCTCTCGCCGATGTCGAGCTTGACCCGGCCCGTGCTCTTGAAGCACGGATGGTGCTGGCCGAACGCCTCGCCGACGACGTCGACAACTGGCGCCACGCCCTTGAGGCGGCACGCGCCGCACTAGACAAAGCCGCCGTCGCCCAATGCCTCGAAGCCGTCGCCGACCAACTCGCAGGCGACGCGCAACGCGACGCCATGCTCGAAGCGTCGGACTACGCCTTCGCCTCCCTCGAAGACGCCGAACGTGGATTTGGCTTGCTGCGCCGCATGCAAGAGGAGCGTCCGGACGACGACAAAGTCCTCGCCCGCCTGCAGCTGCGCCTGGTGGAGCGGCAGCGCTTTGCCGAGCTTGATGAGGTCATGGAAAAGCGCGCCGACCTCATGCAGCAGACCCACATCCGCTCGGCGTTGTTGCTGGAGTTGGGCTCGCTTCGGCTGCGCTCTCTCGACGATCCCGGCCGCGCCGTCGACGCGCTGACCGCGTCGCTGCAGACCGAGCGCGACGGCAACAGCACGCTCCCCGTGACGGAGACCCTGCAGTTCATCGCCAAGCGCGACGACGACGCTGGCCTCAAAGCGCTCGACGCCATCCTCGAGCACCACCGCGCCCAAGAAGCTTGGCAGCCGCTGGTGGAGTCGCTCGAAATCGCCGCCGAAAAACGGTCGGTGCCGTCGGAGCGGGCCGGCGTGTTCGACGAGATCGCCCATCTGCAAGAGAATGCGCTGCGGGTTCCGGCGTTGGCGTTCATGGCTGCGTGCCGTGCCATTCGTGAAGAAGCCACGCCCGACCGCCTGGCGCTGGTGCGCCGGTTGGCGTCGGTGACGGCGAGCTTTTCAGAGCTGCTGGCCGTCTTCGAGGACGTCGCCGAACAAGAAGAACAACGCGACCCTCAGCGGGCGATCGCGCTGTACCAAGAAATCATCGACTTCTCGGAGCAACGGCTCGACGACGCCGACGTGCAGGTGCGCGCCGCCGAAGCCATCTTGCGTCTCGACCCGTCCAACGAGGCGGCCCTGTCGACCATCGAGGGCATCTCGCGCTCAGGCGACGACCGCGACCGTTTGCTCAACGTGCTCAAGCGCCGCGCCGAGCGCTCAGAAGACGCTGCCGACCGGCGTCGGTCGCTGATGGAGATGGGCGCCCTGCTCGTCGAGCGTGGCGACGACGGCGGCGCCGAAGCCGCCTACCGCCAAGTCATGCACGACGACGCCGCCGCGGCCGGTGAAGAAGGGGCATCCGCCGCCCCCGACGTGCTGCACGCCCTCGACGCCCTGTATGAGCGCACCGGCAATTCTGCAGGCCACGTCGAGGTCATTCAGTCGCGGGTCGACCTCGAAGACGACGCCACCAAGAAAGCCCATCACCTTGTGCGCTTGGGCTTGTTGAAGCTCACCCGGCGGGGTGACCCTGCCGGCGCCACCGATGCCCTCACCGATGCCGTGCGCAACGCCCCCGACGACGTTGAGGTGAAAAACGGCCTGGAGGTGTTGGTCGAACACGCCCGCACCCATGGTGTGCCCCCCATCGCCCACGCCGCGTCCCTCTTGGAGTCGGTGCTGCGGGCCCAGCAGGATTGGGCCAATGTCCCCCGCGTCGTCGAGCTCAAGCTGTCGGCCGAGAGCGACCACGCTGCACGCGCCGGCGCCATGCTCGAGGTGGCGCAGCTGCAAGAACACCAGCTGGGCATGAAAGAGGTCGCCTTCAACACCGTGTGTCGGGCGTTGAAGGAGATTCCCGAAGACGCCTCCATCCGAGGTGAAGCCGAGCGGCTGGCGAAAGAGACCGAGAGCGACGAAGCCCTCGCCATGGTCTACGAAGACCTCCTCGACGAGATTGCCGACCCTCAGCTGCGCGCGCACCTCAACCGCCGCATCGCCACCATCGCCGAAAACGTGCAAGGCGACACCGACGAAGCCCGTCGACGTCTACACGCAGCCGTGCAAGCAGGGGCCACCGACCTCGACACTCTGCAGTCGCTGACGCGCCTCTCACGCGTCGGTGGCGACGTCAACGAACACGCCAGCGCACTGCTGCGTTTGGCGCAGACCGCCCGTGACGAAGCCCCGGCCGTCGCCAAAGACGCCTACGCCGAACTCGCCGACCTCGAAGAAAATCGCGACGACCTCGACGCCGCCATCCGAGCGGCCAACGAGTGCCTCGCCGTCGACGAGAACGACCGCGTGGCCCTCGCCACCGTCGAACGCCTGCTGCAACGCGCTGAACGTTGGAGCGACCTCGACGCCTTCTTGGAGCAGCTGTCGCAACGGGAGATGGCCCCTGAAGACACCGGCGCCGTCCTCGGCCGCCTGTTGAACGTGCGCATCGAGCGTCTGCAAACCGGTGCCGCAGCGACCTCAACGTTGGAAACCCTCGACGAGGTGCACCCCTCCGCCGACATCTTCGTCGGTCTTGGGGCACGTCTGTTGAACTTGTTGTCGACCGACAAGTCTGAAGAGGCCCCTGCCTTGCGGGCACGCGTCGCCAAGCTGCTGGAGGTGCGATACGCCGCCAGCCACGACCACACCGAACTGGTGCGCACGCTGCGCCTGCAGCTCGAGGTCACCACCGAGCCCGACGATCGGCAGTCGTATTGGGTGCGCATCGTCGACCTTTATGAGAACACGCTCAACCAACCCGAGCAGGCGTTTATGGCCATTGGCCGCGCCCTGTTCGAGCGCCCCGACGACGGGCAACTGCGCGAACGCGCCGAGCTCATCTCCGCCCGCGTCGGCGACATGGAGACGTTGGTCGGCCTCTACGAAGACATCATTGAGGCCACCGAAGACGTGGCCCTGCAAACCAGCTACGCCCGTCGCTGTGCCGAGCTCTACGAATCGAGCATCGGCGACCCCGAGTCGGGCGCGCTGTTTTACGAGAAGACCGTCACCTTCCTCGAGGAGCAAGACGCGCCCGCCGAAGAGCGCGCCACCATCCTCGAACGTCTTGAACGTCTGTACCGCTCCCTCGGCGACCCCGTGCGCTTGGCCCACACCCTCAAGCGCACAGCCGCCGCCATGACGCCAGCGGGTGAAGAAGGTGGCTTCTCCGACGAGCAAATCGCCGAAAAACGCCAGGCGCTCTTCGAAGCCGCCACCATCGAGATGCAGGGGCTGCAAAACCACGCCGCCGCCATCGAGACCCTCAGCCGACTGCTGGAGGTGCGGCCCGGCGACCTCGCCGCCTTGCGTGCGATGCAAGACGCCTGTCAGCGGCAACACCGCTACGACAAACTCGCCGATGCCTTGAAGGCCGAGCTTGACGTCGTCGACGGGCACGACAACGACCGCACCATCGCCGTGCGCTACCAGCTGGGCCAGGTGCTGAACGAGTTTCTCGACGACAACACCGGCGCCATGGTGCACTTCGATGCCATCTTGGCCCTCGACCCCAACCACGCCCCCACCCGGGCGTACCTCGAGACCAACCTCAACGCCGCCGAAGACGGCACCATGGAAGGCGCCGACTTCTTGTTGGCGTCGTACGAGAAAACCGGCGACTGGCAAAAAGCCGTGGCCGTCTTGCAGCAGCAAGTCAGCGAATACGACCGACGTGGCGACCGCCCCAAAGCCCGCGATGGCTTGGTGAAGATTGCGTCGATTCAAGAGAACCAACTCGACACCCCTGACTTCGCGTTCATGACGTTGTGCCGGGCCCTCAAACAAGACCCCGCCGACGTCGAACTGCGCACCGCCCTCGAACGTCTCGCCCGGCTGTCTGACGTCGTCGACGACCTCTGCGAGGTCTATGACGACGAGGCGCTCGCCGCTGAAGCCGCCGGGCGCACGTCCGTCGCGGCCGAACTGCGCGAACACGCCGCCGCCTTGTGTGCCAATGAATTGCGCGACATTGACCGCGCCATCGGCATCTACGAAGGCATCCTCGACAAACAGCCCGGGCGTGCTCTCCCCCTCGAAAAGCTCACCGAGTTGTACGAGCAGGTGCAGCGTTACTCCGACCTCGAGCGCATCTTGCGTCGTCGTCTGATGTTCCTCGACCTCGCCGAAGAGCGCAAAGAGCTGTTGTTGCCCTTGGCGCAGGTGCTCGCCGACCACCTCGACCGCCCCGACGAAGCGCTCCCCTTGTTGCACGAGCTGCGCGACATCGACGTCACCCACGTCGAAGCCCGCCGCCTGCTCATCGACCTCACCCAAGGCACAGACGACCTCGACGACTTGCGTGCGCTCCTCGAAGAAGAGGTCGCTGCCTGCCGCGAGAACGAAGACGCCGCCGGACTGGTGGCTTCACGCCAACGTCTGGCGGTGTTGCTGTCGGAGCGCATTGGCGACGCCGAAGCCGCCGTCCCACTGTACGAAGAAATCCACGCCCACGACGTCACCGACCTCAACGCCTTCGCGGCCCGCGAGAAGTTGTACACGTCGCTGGAGCGCTGGGAAGACCTCCGTCAGCTCTACGACGCCGAACTCGAGCGCGAGCGTGAACCCGCTCGCGTCAGTGACCTCACCCAAAAACTCGGCGCCCTGCTGTCTGAACGGCTGGGCGGCCAAGACGAGGCCATCACCCGGCACGAGAAAGTCCTCGAGCTCGACCCCCAGAACGCTCCGTCGCTGGCGGCATTGCGTTCGCTGTATGCGCAAGGCCAACGCTGGGAAGACCTGGTCTCCCTGCTGCGGCGCATGATGCGTTTCACAGCCGACCCCGCCGAACTGAAAGACCTGCGCTTCTCCCTCGCCGAAGTCGTCGGGCCCCACCTCGACAAACGCGCTGAAGCCGTCGAGACCGGCCGCCGCATTCTCGACATCGAGCCCCACTCCGAAGACCAACTCGAGCGTCTCGCCAAGATCTTCGAAGACAACACCGCCTTCGACGAGCTCGCCGGTGTCCTCGAACGTCACGCCGCCCTGCTGCAAGGCGACGCCCGCGTTGAAAAGATGCTGGCCTACGCCCAGTTGCTCGAGGAGCAGCTCGACCGCTCCATCGACTCGGTCGCTGCCTACCAAGACGTGCTGCAGACCCAGCCGCTGCACCAGCACGCCTTTGAACGCCTGCACGCGCTCTACACCCAGACCAGCGAATGGGAAAAGCTGGTGACGCTGTTGCGCAGCCGCGCCCAGCTTCTCGACGACGACGCCCTCGACGAGAAGACCGACTTGTTCGTGCAGATGATGCGCCTGCAAGAAGAACGTCTCGGGCAAAAAGAGATGGCGTTCATCACCGCCTGCACCGCGTTCCAAGAAGACGTCAACAACGACGACATTCGCGGCTGGGTCGACCGCCTCGCCGTCGAGACGGGCGATGCCGACACCGCCATCGACCTCTTCGAAGACGCGCTGCCGAACCTCATCGGCGACGACCGCATCATCGCCGTGCACCTGCGCATGGCCGAGCTGGCGTGGGAGCAGCTCAACGATCTCTCGCAGTCTGAGACCCACCTCATGCGGGTGCTCGAGTACGACGCCAACAACGAAGACGCCCTCGAGATGCTCATCACCTTGTACGAGCACGAAGAGCGCTGGTGGGACGCCGTCTCCATCATGGAGCGCAAGGTCAACGCCGCCACCGACGTGCAACTGCGCATCGAAGTTCTGCGTCGCGTGGCCCGTCTCCTCGACGCCAAAGCCAACGACATCGATGGCGCGGTCAACGCTTACCGCCGCATCCTCGAGCTCGACGGCAACGACTTCATCGCCCTGCAAGATTTCGCCGAGCTGCTCGAACGTCACGAACGCTTCCAACCGCTCATCGGCGTGCTCGAGCGTCATGAAGACATCGCCGAGACCACGTCTGAAAAGCACGCGGTGCGCTACCGCATCGCGGGCATCTGGGAGCAACAGCTCGACAACTACGAGCAGGCCATCGCCGCCTACCAGTCCATCCTCGAGGAGGACGCCAAACACCAGCTGGCGCAAAAGGCCCTCGAACGTCTTTTCACCGCCCTCGAGCGGCCCAAAGACTTGGTCGACTTGTTCGAGCTCATGCTCTCGGTCGAAGACGCCACCGACGAGAAGGTCAAGCTCCTCGGCAAGATCGCCAACCTCTGGGAGCAAACCTTCGAAGACCTCGACAAGGCCATCGACGCCGTCGAGCGCGTGCTGCAAATCGACGGGGGCCACATCACCTCCGTCGAGCACCTCGAACGTCTGTTGCGCCAAGCCGAACGGTGGGACCGCCTCGTCGAGGTCATGAACCACCACATCTCGCTGAGTTCTGACCCCAAAGAAATCGTCGACCTCTACCTCGACGTGGGCGACGTCTTCTACAAAGAGGTGGGCCGCGCCGACAAAGGGCTCGAGTTCTACAAGGCCGCCCTCGACTTCAACCCCGGTGCCGTCGAGGCCATCCACCGCATGGGCCAGGTGTACGAACGGTCGGGCAACTGGTTCAACGCCCTCGAGATGCTCGCGCAAGAAGCCCAGCTGTTGGGCCCCACGCGCGAAGCCGTCGAAATCCACTTCCGCATCGGCAAGATCAACGAGGAGATGCTCCTCGACATGAGTGCCGCCAAAGCCGCCTTTGAGTTGGCGTTGGAGATCGAGCCCGGCCACATCCCGTCGCTGCAGGCGATGAAAGAAATCGCCAAGTCTCACGACAACGACCCCCAGGCATACCTGGCCGGTTTGCGGTCAGAGGCGGCGTACACCGACGACGAGTACACCAAGACCGAGCTGCACACCACGGCCGGCCTCTTCTTGCAAAACGAACTCGGCGAACTCGACGACGCCGCCGATGAATTCGAAAAAGCCCTCGCCGTCACCTACGACCACCTCGAGGCGGCGCGCCCGTTGGCCGAGCTTTGCTACCGCAACGAAAACTGGGAGCGCGCCGAGCAACTGCTCGACATCGTCACCGACCGCATCGACGCCAACGCCGACCCGCAAGACGCCTGCAAGCTGCACTACAAGCTGGGCTACATCTGCGAAAAGCTCGGCAAAGACGCCAAGGCGCTGATGCAGTACCAGCGGTCGTATGACCTCGACAGCACGTATTTGCCGACGCTCGAGCTCCTCGGCACGGCACTGTCGAAAGCCGAGCGCTGGGAAGACGCCTCCAAGGTCTACCAGGCCATCCTCATCCACCACCGCGAGGGCCTCACCGACGCTGAAATCGTCGACTACTACCAACGCTTGGCCGCGCTGAACCACAAGATGGGCCAGAACGACCGCGCGCTGAAGAACTTGGAGAAGGCCCTCGAAATCGACAGCAACGACGCTCCGTCGCTGCGGTTGATGGCCACCGTCTTCCAAGCCGAGGGGCAGTTCGAAGAGGCCTACGACGTCTTCATGGACCTCCTCAAGCTGCTGCCCAAGGCCGACAAAGTCGACCTCCTCGTCGAGGTGGGCCGCATGGCGCGGGATGAGTTGCACGACCCCTATCGCTCCATCGACGCCTACGAAGAAGCCAACCAACTGCGCGCCGGCAACGCCGAGGTGCTCGAAGCTCTGCTCGCGTTGTACCGCGAAACCAAACAAGGCTCGTCTGCCGTCGAGGCCCTCGAAGAGCTGGTGCACATCGAAGCCGACGAGAAAGAGCGCACCCGCCTGACGTTCTTGCTCGGCGAGGTCTACCGCGACGAGCTGAAAAACGCGTCGCGCGCCGCGCAATATTTCAACGCCACCCTCGACCTCGACCCACGCTTCCTCAAGGCCTTCGAAGCCCTCGAAGGGTTGTTGGCCACGAACAAGGACTGGCCCGGCCTCGAGGCCAACTACCGCGCGATGATCGCCCGCTGTCCGCCCGACATGGACAAGGTGAAGTTCGTCATCTGGAAGAACCTCGGCGACCTCTACCGCTTCCGCCTGAAAAACCCCGAGGCCGCGAGTCAGGTCTACACCATCCTGCACAAGCAGACGCCCGACGACGTCGGCGTGCTTGAAGTGCTGGCCCACCTCCTCGACGAGGCCGGCAAGGTTGAAGAGGCCATCGTCGCCTACCAACGTTTGCTGCCGCTGTTGGGCGACAAGTTCGCTGGCCCCCTGCACAAGCTCATCGGCTTGTTCTTGAACCGCACCAACCACGACCGCGCGTTGTGCGTAGCGTCGGCGCTGTACGCCTACAAAGACCTCTCCCCCGACGAAGAAAAGCTCTACGCCCACTTCTCGCGTCAGCAGCCGGCCAAGGCGCAACGGGCCCTGACCGACAAGTTGTGGGACGCCCTCCTCGCCCATCCCCTCGCCAAAGGCCCCCTCGCCCAGGTGAGCGAGTTGTTGTGGAGAGCGGCCGGCCCCTTGTTGGTGCGCAGTCCCAAAGACGTCGGACTCGACAAAAAGCGGGCCTTCCAAAAGCTCGACCTCGACGCGCCGGTGCCAACGCTGATGGTCACCCAGATGAAGTACGCCATGAGCGTGATGGCTGGGCCGGCGCCCGAGGTGTACCTCCGCAAAGGCGCCGCCGACCCCTTGCAGGTGGCGACGGTGAACCGGCCGAGTCTCCTCGTGGGCGACGCCAACGAGATTCAGCGCGAGATGCCGCTGCGCCAGCTGTGGTTCCTCATCGGGCGACAGGTGGCATACCTGCGTCCGGCGTTCATTCTCACGCGGGTGATGTCGCCCGACGAGTTCCAGGCACTCATCGAAGCCGCCGTGCAATTCGCCGAGCCGCGCTACCAGCCGAAGGCCAACCCACAGTGGTCGGCGTCGTACCTGCAAGCGCTGCAACGCGGTGGGCAACAGCTGCAAGCACAGCTTCGTCCGTTGGTGGCGCAGCTGCTGCAAGGCGGCCAAGCCGTCGACACCCGCGGCTTCATCGTCGGCGTCGAGCACACCGCGCTGCGTGCCGCGCACACCCTCTGCCAAGACATCATGTTGTCGCTGCGCTTGCTGCGTCAGCCGGATGCGTCCGGACGCACCCAGCCCGTCGCCGCACTGCAACGTGAGCTGCTGTTGTTCTTGGTGTCGAACGAAAACGCCGAGCTGCGTCAGCAGTTGGGCTTGGCGCTCGGCAGCGCGAAGTAGACGTCTCCTTTTTCAACCGCGTCGACGTCACGTGCGTCGGCGCTGTGCACGCACGCACCCTTGCTCACGAGGCTCATCATGTCCCGCACCCCATTCATCTGTGGCAACTGGAAGCTCAACCACTCCCTCGCCGCCACCACCGAAGTGCTCACCGCCATCCGCCGTGGCCTCGCCGACGTCGACGGCGTCGAAGCCGGCATCGCCCCCGTGACGACGTGCCTGGCCTCGGCCTGCGACGCCACCTCCGGCGAAACCAAGCTGGGCATCGCCGCGCAAAACGTCTTCTGGGCCGACAAAGGCGCCTACACCGGCGAATGGAGCGTCGCCCACCTCAAAGAGCTTGGCTGCACCTACGCCATCATCGGCCACAGCGAACGCCGCCAATACTTCAACGAAACCGACGAGGGCGTCGGCAAGAAGGTCCGCGCCACCCTCGACGGCGGCCTGGTGCCCATCGCCTGCGTGGGCGAGCTGCTCGAAGAGCGCGAAGCCGGCAAGACCATGGACGTCGTCCACCGCCAAGTGCAGGCCATCATCGACAACGTCAAAGCCGACGAGGCCGCAACCTTGGTCATCGCCTACGAACCCGTGTGGGCCATCGGCACCGGCAAGACCGCCACCGCCGCCCAAGCCCAAGAGGTGCACGCCGCCATCCGCGGCCAACTGCGCGAGGCCTACGGCGATGAGGCCGACAACGTGCGCATCCAATACGGCGGGTCTGTGAAGCCCGCCAACGCGGCCGAGTTGCTCTCAGAAGCCGACGTCGACGGAGCCCTCGTCGGCGGCGCCTCTCTCGACGCCGACAGCTTCTTGGCCATCGTCAAAGCCGCGGCCAACTGACGAGTCTATGACCACCCAAACAAAAACGCCCTCCAACGGAGGGCGTCTTTCGTTGGGCAGCCAGAGCCAAGATCAGAACGGCATGCAGAAGTTGAGAACCAGTCCTTCACTGCACTCCGAAATCCCGGTCAGTTGACAGCAGGGATTTGTCTCATCGCAGGCCCCTGGCGTCTCGCAAGTCTCCATACAGACACCAAACAGCAAATGGCAGGTCAGGCCAGACTGGCAATCTGCACTTGAGGAGCAACTTTCGCCAGAGCCCCCCAGACCTCCGCCGCCGCCGCCGTCATCGACACATTGACGGTCACCGTTGCAGACTTGACCATTGGTGCAGCTGGAGTTGTTGCGACAGCCTGGTGCGCATTCGCCCGAGCCCGAGTCAAAAGAGCAGAACTGGGTGCCAGGCCAGGGGTCGTTGCTGCAGTCGGCGTCGGAGTTGCAGGGCACGCCCGTGCCAGCGGGCACGCAACGTCCGTCTTCGGCGCAGGTGTATCCGTTTTGGCAGGTGGCCCCGCCGTTGAGGCAGTCGGGCACCACACAGCTGCCCGCCGCGACATCGCAGAAGGTGGCAGGAGGCACGGTGCATTCGGCGTTGTCGGTGCAGGGTTGCGAACGCTGGCAGACCCCGGTGCCTTGGTTGCACTCGAGGCCGATGCTCTCGCAATCGCTGTCGTCGGTGCAGGCCGGCGCCACGTCACAGGTGTTGCCTGCGGTGCAGTAGTAGCCGTTGCCGCAGGTGTCGAGTTCGTCTTCAGGCGTGCACGCCACCGAGGGCACGCACTGGCTGGACGCGTTGCAGATGCAGCCGTCGGCACAGCCAGGACGGGCATCACAGTCGGTGTCGTTGGCGCAGGGTTGCGGGTTGGGGTCGAAGCACAGCTGGGTGAAGCCGTTGCATTGGTAGGCGTCGCACACGTCGCCAGCGCCGCGCCCGCAATCGTCTGAACTGGCGCACATGGCCGGCGGCGGCGAGCAGGTGCCCGCGTTGCAGACCTCGCCGGGAAGGCAGTCGCATTTGGACCCACAGACGTTGCCGCCCGATGTCTGGCAAGTGCCGGCGGCACAGACTTCGCCCTCGTTGCACGTCGACGAATCACGGCAGCCCTCTTCGCAGTACCCACGCTCCGAGCAGTACTCGTTGGCGCGACACACTTCGTTGGCGGCACAGCGTTGGTAGCAGACGCCCAGACAGTCGTAGTTGGCAGGGTCGGGGCAGTCGTCGACGGTCTCACACGATTGCAGGGTCGAATCGGGCTCCAGGATGGTGCCGGAGTCTTCTGGCGTGTTGGTGGTGCCAGGGCACGCCGCCGTCAATGCCAAGCCCAGCAGCATCAGAGCAGAAAACAGCAGACCCGCCCCTTTGGCGACAGGCGATTGCGGCGATTGTGCAGGCGAAGAGGCTCTCATGACGTCTCCCGAGACGATTCCAACGGCAAGTTCGTGCTGTGTGCAAAACACGCCGGACCCCTCTTGGTACGAGGCTGAGACGCGTCTGTCAAAAAGGGTGGATCCCGCAGAGGCCGCAAACCGCCCCCTGGCAGGCCTGCCGCGGCGCCTTTGCCAAGGCCGGATGTGACAAATGCGACTTTGCAGAACTGGTCAGCCGCCAAATAGGTCTTATAGTGGGAGGGACGCCGCCGTTTGCGGCGCCATCTACGCAGCGAGACCTGCAAGAGGGGCCTCATGACCAGCCTGATGAAACGCGACAAAAAAATCGAACGCAACAAGCGGTACCTCGCCATGGGCACCACCGGCGTTGGTGTGGCGTTGGCCATCGGCGTGGCCCCCCTGCTCGGCGTCCCCGTGGTGGGCCTTGGCGCCTACCTCGGCTGGGATTGGTTCAAGTTCAGAGCCAAACGCGGCATGCGCTTTTAGCGCAGTCCCTCCGGTTGTCTCGCGGCCCATGACGACGTCACGGCTGCGTTTGCGGCGCCTGCTCAGGCGCCGTTTTTGCTGGGCACCAACCAAATGAAACGCCGGCATCCTTCGACACCGGCGTTCATGCTGGGTGGGCTGTGGCCGGCTCAGCGCAGGTGCACAGCCCGCTCTTCTTGCTGCTCGTCTTGGGCCAGCTTCTCTAGAGCACGGCGCCCTGCCCGCTCCACGTCGGCCAGCAGTTGGCGGTCGTTGAACGACTCCGCTTCTGAGATGGCGGTGTTGAGGGCGTCGAGGTCATCGCTCAACGCCTGCACCTGGTCGTCAATGGCGCTCAGCTCGACGCTGACGTGCTCTTTGTCTTCGGTGCGGGCCCGGTTGACGGCCAGACGGAGACGCCGCAACAGCTCGCCCTGGGCCTCAATGGCGGCCTCGCTGCGCTCCAACGTGCGGGTGAGCCCCTGCAACGCGGTGCGCTGGGCCCGCAGGGCCTGCACGGCGCGGGTGAGGTGCCCCAACGACACAGGGTCGTCGGTGGCGTCGAGACGGGCCTGCATCGACGCCAGCTTCTCTTCGATGGTGGCAAGGCCTTCGTCGTTGGCGCTTTTGCGGGCCGCACCGTGGCTTTCGGCGGTGTTGAGCACCGCAAGAGCCAGCGCGTGCACCTGGCGCATGGCATCGTCGCGCAGGATGGGCCCCAGCAGAGACTCGTCGCTCAACGCGTCTTTGATTTCGGCGTAGGCCATCATCGCCTGCGCCACTTTGTCTTTCATGACGTCGTCGAGCTGGGCCATCAGCTTCTGCGCGCGCACCAAGATGGGGTCGCGCGACTTCTCCAACCGACGCACCCCAGCGCCAGCGGCAATCCACAAGCCCATCAACGCTGACGTCAACCCAGACATCACCAACACCGGCGCGCCAGAGGCTTCGACGAACTTGGCCACGTTGGCGACCGCAGCGACCGACGTCAGGCCCAAGATGGCGCCGGCGAGCCCGCCGATGGCGGCCGAGGTGTTCTTCGAGGAGGCCTCCTGCTCGTCAGACGACAGCAGAGCACCAATGCCCAGCCCCCCCAGAGCGCCCCCGATGAGAGCGCCCATGTCGCCCAGGCCGAAGCGGGTGGCGAGTGCGGCGAAGCCGAGGGTGGCGAGTCCGCCTCCGATGGCGCCAATGAGCCCTTTGCTCGGCAACGGCCCCTCGCGAGACGTCGCCGCCCCCAGGGTGCCACCGAACAAAGCTGCACCGCAGATGCTCAATGCCAAAGGCGCACCGGTGACAAAGGGGGCGATGAAGCCTGCCACCCCTGCCCACGCGGCCACCTGGGTCGCCTCGTGGGCGAAGGATTTGGGGTCGCGAAAGGTGATCGACATGATGGCGTCCGTCAGAGAATGGCGTCGAAGAAGGGGCTCGAAGGGCGACCGGCAACGGCGTCGTCACCGGCCGATGTGGCCAAGCGTTCAGTACATGAGGCCGAAGGCGCGGGCCTTTTGCTCTTTCACCAAGTCTTGGCCCGACTCCGATTGGGGCTTGGCCTTTTTCAGGCGACGCAACACCCGGTCGACGTTTTCGGCTTCACGCTTGAGGCCGAGGTCGCCGGTCTCGTCGGCCACGGCGTTGAGGGCTTTGACGCGCGTGGCCAGCGCTTCGGTGGCCTTGGTGACGTCGCCTTTGGCGTAGGCCCGCATGCTCGAGGTCAACTGCTGCGCGGTGGACACCTTCAGGATTTGCGCGCGCACCATCGACATGCGGTGCTGGTCGACGACATGGGCGTCGTCGGTGAAGGCCATGCGGAAGGGGTCGGCACGTTGGGCGAGGAGTGCGGGGCGTCCATCGGCGGCTTTGGTGTACAGCACCTCGGGAGCGGCGAACTGCAGCGCCGACTTCGCAGCGGCTTGCACGGGCTTCACGTCGAGGCGCAGCAGCACGTTGCGCACTTCGCCGGCGGCGATGTCGCCCACCAGCACTTCGAGGGTGCCGTTGGCGTCTGCGGCGTGTCCGTTGACGGCGACGACGTCAAATCCTTGGAGTTGGCTGGGGATGCGCAGCTGCACCGACCGCGCCACGATGCGCGACGCATGCTTCAACTCGGCGTCGACGATGGCGGGCAGCTGGTGGCTTCTGCGCAAGTAGTGGTAGCGGCCGCCCCCGCCCACGGCGAGGGACTGCATCAAGTCTTCGTTGTAGTCGAGGCCCACGCCCAACGTCGACAGGGTCACACCCATGTGGCGCAGCTGCTCGGCGTGGTTCACGAGGAGGTCAGAGCGACGCTCGCCTTCGGTGGGGCGACCATCCGAGATGAGGATGACGCGTCCGACGCCGGCATTGCCGTTCTTCAGCAAGCGACGCGCGGCATGCAGCCCGCCGTCGATGTGGGTTCCGCCGCCCTCTTCGAGCATGGCGATGACGCGCTTGGCGCGGGCGCGGCTTTGGGCGTTCAACGTCGTCATCGGAAGGTCGACCGAGACGTCGGAGCCATACGACACGATGGCCAGCTGATCGCCGTCGCGCAGCTGGGTGAGCATGCGACGAGCCGCGCGGCGGGCGTTGTCGATCTTGTCGCCCGCCATGGAACCGGAGCGGTCGATGACCAAGACGGCCGCCAAGTCGGCACGGGCGCTCATGTCGGCGCCTTTGAGTTCGACGTTCATGAACACGCTCTCAGGCGCGACCTGCCCCGACTCTTTCAGCAGGTGCAACCGGTCGAGCTGGGCGGTGACCTGCATCGTGGTGTCGGCGAACGTCAGCTTGCCCACCGGCTGGTTTTGCACGGGCGCGGGCTTGGGCTGCGGTTTCGGCGTTGGTGTCGGCGCAGCGTCGTAGGAGAGCCAAAAGGCGCCCGCGAGGGTGGCGGCGGCGAATGCAAACAGCGGAGCAGGATGCTTCATGGTCTTCTCCAACGGTGCCGCACGTGCGGCTGAGAATGCGGGGGCCTCAAGTCGACCTGGGTGGTCAGGGTGCAAACGGAGCGAGGAGCGATTGGGTCTGTCGTCTGGCAGATCAAGTGCGGTTTGCAGCAGATCCGACGGCGCGCCCCCTGGTGGGACAACCCACAACCCGTCTCGGTTCTTCCCTTCTGTAGGTCTTCTCCAAGAGGTCCATCGGCACACTCCGCCCAGAGCCTGCGGCCCAACGCGTTGGCATGCCGAATCCCAACGATCTCTTCGAGTGTAGCGAACCTCAGCCCGCCTGCGCGAACCGCTGAGATCACACTCCACGCCCACCTGGGCCGACCTACATCTTGGGAGGCACGTGCATCTTGGGAGGCACGTGAAGCGGCAAGGCCGTTGGCAGCGCATTCGCATCGGCCCGAGATGCCGGCACCAGTGGCGTTGCGGGGTCAGCTGGGTCGACCACCAACGAGTGAAAGCGGCCGGCTTCCAGCGTCAACGGCACCTCTTTGCGCCACGTCCCTCGTTGCAGCACCAACACCACATCGTCGGAGCTGCGCCACTGCTGCAGCGGCACTTCGAGCAACGTTGGCATCCCGCCCACCACCTCGCCGATGACCATGCCAAACGCCCGCACCTCAAACGAGTGGTCAGACTGCAGCAACAACGTCGCGGGCAGGGGCTGCAGGCGCACCCGCAACTCGCCTCCGTCGGCGGTGACGTCCACGGTGTGGCGCACCTCTTCAGAGAGGGGATTGCGCACCAACAGCTCGTGACGTCCGGGGGTGGCTGCGACGTCGACAACACTTTGGCCGTCGGTGAGCTTTTCGCCGTTGAGGTGCACCTCGCCCCATGGCAGCACCCGCACCCGCAGCACCCCGGCGGGCACGTCAGACGTCGGCTCCGCCATCAGCACATGGGTCGACGGTTGGTGGCTGGTGGGTTCAGCATGGACCTCGGCGGAGGCGACGATGTCGACACGCGACACGCTGGCACCGCCGTCTGCCGTGGGCGCGATGCTCATGCCCTCGGCTTGGCCCCACGCCATCGACGGGAGGAGCACCGCACACATCAAGAGAAGAACACGCGCCATGTCCGTAGGATTTGCAACGCTTAGGCCAACATCTCCCAACGGCGAAAAGGCCCGTTTGTACAAGGGACTGGCTCGTCGTCCGTCGGATGCAGCCCCCGTCACAACATGCAAAGCCTGACATGCGTGTCGTGCTGCGGTTGGAGAGGGGTCGGCGTTGCCCCACAAAAAAAGCGCCCCGAAGGGCGCTTTGGTCGAACCTGAGACGAGGCTCAGCCTCCAGTGTCGATGGTGCTGAGCACGTCCGCACAGGACTGTTCGTTGATGGATTGCGTGTTCGCGAGCGCCACCGACTCGCCGCCCGCGGACAAGTTCACCGTCACGGTCGGAGGCTCGTTGATGGGCAACGTGATCAACAGGCAGTCGAGGCTCACCGTCACGTCGAACGTTGGCGCCCCCAGCACTGGGAAGTCTTCACACCAGGGTCGCTCAGGATTGCGGGCCCCGCTGCCGAACGTGTCCACGGTTAGTGGGTATGTTTCGCTCAGCGCCGCCTGGGTGTCGCCGTCGACCAGCACCAGGTTCGAGTCCACGCTGAAGTCGCCGCCGAACCCTGGCGAGTACATGTTGCCGTTGTCGTCGGCGAAGACGATGGTGAAGCTGAACTCTTGGCGGTGCTCCAACGGCGTGTTGAACTTGAGGTCTGTGCATTCTTGCGACAGGAACACGCCGGGCGTGACTTCGCGGCAGAAGCCAGTGTCAGAAGCCGAGGGCAACCCGCAAGTGGCGAGGTCTTCGGAGTCGCAAATGGCGTCGCAAATGATTCGGCCCGAGGCGTCGGCCGAGTCGGGATTGCAGGGCTCACCGTACCGGATGGAGTCGGCGGGGGTGCCGTTCAACGCAACCATGTGCGCCTGGAAGAAAATCTCTTTGTCGCGGTCCCACTTGCCGTTGGCCTCCGTGGTTTCACCCGAGACCGGGTCTTGGTAGCCAAAGGTGCCCGAGCCGTCCTCATCCGAGAACAAGTCGGTGTTGGTGAAGGCTTCGATCGTCGTCATGCGAGGGTGGTTGGTGAAGTCGTTGCGCGAGCAGTTGCCATTCTTGTCAAGGAAGGGCTCGGGCATGTCCACCCACGGCTCAGAGGGTTCTCCCGGGTCATGGGTGTTGTTTTCGTTGACGTCGTCGTAGTCGAAAACGCCGTTGCCGTTGGTGTCGACAAAGGACTCTTCACCGCGGGTGCTCGCCAGGATGGTGCGCAGTCCGTTTTGCGGACACGGCGTGGTGTAGTCAAAGTCGAAGCAACCCAGCGCGGACTTGCAGGTCAGCGGACGCGACAAGAACGGGAACATGGTGCCCTGACCCGTCAAGCAGGGCAGCGCGTATCCGCAGTTCTCATGGACCGCGACAACGCCGTCGACAGCTGCTTTGAACTGCGTGTTGGTCGCGTAGTTGAATGGGGTCAATTCAAATGCGGGATTCGCTTCGAGGAAGTCTTCGTAGGTTTTCATCGCAGCAGCAATCGGCTCCCAACACCCGGTGCCGTCGTCTTCAACCGCCAGAGGGCAGAAGAACAGGTTGTCTTCTTGACCGACCTCGGTGTCGTCGCACATTTCGATCAAATCGCATGCCGTGTGCGAACGCCCGTCGAAGCAATTCTCGGGAGCGAAGAAGCGGTTGTTGTCGTTGTGGTCGTTTGGCGCCAGAAGCTCACTCTCCAGGTAGGGGATGATGAGACCTTCACTGAAGCCGGGCGCGTCGTGACGCACGATGCCGGGCTCGCCGGTGGTGAATGTGGCCACGGCGAAGCCTTCTTCGGTGGTGACGGCAGGCGTGATGTTGCCGCCTTCAGCACGGAAGTGCACCACTTGCTCCAGGGTTGAGATGTCGGTGAACCGGTCGACCAGCGCAACGGTGCACTCGGTGGTGAAGCCACCGCGTTGGTAGATGTTCTCGGTGTCACAGTTCAAGTAGCTGTTGCCAAACGTGGGCAGGCCGCCGATGACGGCCACCGGGCCCGATTCCACCTGCAGGACGTCGTCGTTCAGGGTTGCCGTGGCCACCACGGTGATGGGGCCTGCTTGGGTTCCGGCCGACAACACGATGGACACGGTGCCATCTGCGGCGGTGATGGCGCTGGCCGCAGAAACGCTGGCGCCAGGAGAAGCGGTGGTGTTGACGTCGAACTCGACGACCACGCCGGGGACGGGGTCGTTGTTGTCGTCGAGCACTTGGAAGCTCAACACCGACGAACTTTGGATGGCGCCGCCGCGCACGCCGATGACGGACGGGTTCGACTGCAAGAACACCAGCGATTGCAAGACCGGCTCGCGCTCGATCTCGACGGTGATTTCGGCGTAGGCCTCGCGCACGTCGGTGCCGTCGTCGTAGCTCACGCTGGCCACGATGGTGGCGGGGCCGCGCACCAGGTCGTTGCGGGCGGAGACGTCGACGCTGGCGGCGCCGTCGGCATCGGTGGTCACCGTCACAGACGACTCAAGGTCGGGGTAGGTGCCGAAGCCGATGCGCTCGCCGTCGCCGTTGGCCGGCGTGAACACCACGGTGGCGCCCGGACGAACAGCACCGTCGAGGCTCACTTCAACGGAGACGGTGGCCGACTCCGCCTCGTCGGACTTGATGACCAGGGGCGACACGGTGCCGTTGAGCTGCAGCGTGCCTTCGGGCTGAATCAGCACGTCGAGCACTTGGGTCAGCGGATCGAGGGAGTCGATGGGACGGTAGCTGGCCAAGATGGTGACCGTCTTCGAGTCGTCGACGACTGAGGTTTCGATGCTCACGGGGATCTCGCCGTTCTCGTCTGTACCGACGACAATCTCACTGCCGGACGTGGCAGCGACGGACCCGTCTTCGTTGACCCCTTGGGCGCTGGCGAGGGTGACATCGTCATTGTTGCCTTGCACCGTCAGTTTCACACGGTCGCTCGACAGGATGCCGCCTGCTTCAGTGGTCGCTGTGGTGGTGGCGGGGACGTCGCCGCTGGGGCTCGTGACATTCAGCACCACGTTGGCGGTGCCGCCGCCGTTGATCTGCACGGCGGTGGGGGCGAACGTCAGTTCGCTGCGGTTGACGAAGGGATCGAGGGTCACCGTGATGGTCTCGGTGGCGCCGCCCACCACGATGGAGATCTCCATGGTTTGCTCGAGGAGCACCTCGGGCGAGCCGACGTAGAAGGTGGCGATGCCGGTGTCGTCAGACACCACCGACACAGACGACGCCATGCCCGTGGCGGGGTCGGCGGTGGTGGCCAGCACGTCGTCGTCGACGTCGGTGCCGTTGATGGCGGTCACCGTGCCCACGTTGGCTTGGACGGTTTCGCCCGCAGCGGGGTAGTCGGCGCTGTAGGAGAGTTGCACGTTCACAGCGCAGCGCGACTGCCCGTCGGCAGCGAGATCGTCGCACTCGTCGGAGTCGACAATGATGATGGGCGTGCCGGTGGGCTCTTGGCAGTCGATGTCTTCAGAGAAGGAGCTGTTGGCGTTGCTGATGTTCAACGTCACCGTGCCGGGCTGGCCCACGTCGCAGCGGAAGCGGAACTCTGCAGATCCACCCGCTGGCGTCAGGGTGAGTGTGCGGGCGCCAGCGCCGGCTTCGAAGTCGGCCGAAGTCGCCGCGACTTCACCCGCCGAGACGTCAATGCTCATGTCTGAGTTGTCAGCGGCCCCTTCGGCCCGCGCCAACACAAAGACCTGCATTTCAGAGCCGTCGACGGGGATGCTGAACGAACCCGTCCGCGTCGTCGCAGTCATGGTCGGCTCATCGGGAGGGACTTCCTCAGGGCAGCCGGCCAGCGCGGTGGCGCCGAGGCAAGTGATGAGTGCGAGAGGCAAGCTGTTGCGCATGTATTCTCCTCGTTGACGACGGGCGCCTTGTTCATGATGGTCGCCTGTCGCGCAGACGCCCACGTCCGAGGTACGCACCAACGCGAGGTCAGGTCACGTACCACTTCGTCAAACGGTACCATGTGACTGGAATTCTGCCCGCGTGTCAAAAAAACAGCCCAACAGGGACACCCTGCCTACATGTGGGCATTTGTCGTCGACAAACGTACGTCTGCGAGCGCCCGCTCCCGGCTATTGCGGACGGATGCGCTGCAGAAACTCAGGCTGCTCTGCAACGGTGGGGCCATCTACCACGGGCTGATAGGGGAGCACCAAGGCGTCGACGATCTTCTGGTTGACGTCTTTGAGGTCGGTGGCGTCGACATCGGGGGGCGGGATGGGGGCGCCGATCTCCATGCGCACCTTGCCCGGCCGAACGATGAACGTGCCCTTCGGGAAGAGACGCTGTGTGCCCGAAATGCAGATCGGCAGGAGCTCTTTTTGCGCGTCGCGGGCCAACGTCGACGCCCCGCGTTTGAAGCGGATGAACTTGTGGGACGGCGCGCGGGTGCCCTCGGGAAAGATCAAGATGCAGCGGCCGTCGTGCAGCATGCCGACGGCGCCGTCCATTTTCTCTTTGGAGGTCTTGCCCTTTTTCTTCTTTTCTTTGCCGCCACGGTCGACGGGGACGTACCCCGCCAACAACATGAACCACCCGGCGAGGGGGATGTAGGTGAGGCCGCGTTTGATGATGACGCTGAAGGGCAACACGTTGCGCAGGCACGCCACCATGACGACGGCGTCGAGCCAGCTGCGGTGGTTGGCGACGATGACGTAGGTCTTGTTGGGGTCGATGTGGTGTTGCCCGACCACGTCGAGGTCAATGCCGTAGATGGCGAGGAGGGTGTCCATCCACCAACCGATCCACCAATCGCAAAACCGTCGATGCTGTTTGAAGGGCACCAAGGCGAGCGCGACGATGAACGCCGGAATCCAGAACACCACCATCGTCGAGAAGAAGCCAAAGACGACGCCCCAGATGTTGCGCAACACCCCGCTCACGCCGAGGGGAGCCAGGCCAGGATGCAAGTCGTCGGCAGCAGTCTTCGTCATGCGGGCTGCTTAAAGAAACGGCCCGAGAACACAAGTGGGGACACGCCCGCCTGGCAGGGTTGACGACGTCACTCCAGCGTTGCCAGTGCCTGCTTGCAGAGGTCTTTTTGCTTGCGGGTCAGGCGGCCGACAAAGGCGACGCGGGCGTTGGCTGCGGTGCACATGCCTTGGGCGAAGGTGCGGATGTCGTCGGAGGTGACGTTCTTGGCCCGCTGCAACATGCCGTGGGGGTCAAATGGCAAGCCATACAGCAGCGGTTGTTGCATCGACTCGGCGATGCCTTCTGGGTCGAGTGCCGCGTCGATGACGTCGCGTCGCATGCGACGTTTGGCCCGTGCCAGCTCGTCGTCACCGACGCCATGCTGGCAAACGTCGCGCAACAGCGCGCACCAGGCTTGCACCACGTCGGCGACGCGCTTGTGATGCACGTCGGCGCCGAGTTCGAACACGCCGGTGTCGACAAATGTCTCCGATGACGCCCACATGGAGTAGGCCAGCCCCTGCTCGTCGACGAGGTGGGCGGGGATGCGCGTCGACGGGCCGTCGTCGAGCACGCGCACCAGCAGTTGCAGCACCTCACGCTGAGGGCCGATGTCGCCGGGCGCGATGAACCCCAGACGCACTTCGGTTTGCACGTCGTCGTGGGCCTGGCCCCCAAGGTGGGCGCGCAGGCGGTTGGGAGGCGCCGTGCCTTCGAGGGGCGTCACAGGTGGCGTCCACGACGACAAATGCAGTTGCGCGGCTTGCACAACGTCGTCGTGCACATCGTTGCCGACGGCGAGCACCAGGGTGTGTTCGGGGTGCACCAAGCGCGCGTGAAAGCGCTCGACGTCGTCGAGGGTGCGGTCTTCGAGGAGGTCGATGGGGCCTTCGATGTTGCGCGCCATCGGCGTGCCGGCAAACAGCCGCTCCAACAACAAGTTGTCGACGTCGATGTCTTCGTCGTTGTCGTCGAGGGTCTCCAGCAGTTCTTCGCGCATGATGTCTTTTTCGACGTCGAAGCCCTCGAACACGGGCTGCGTCAACATCTCGGCAAACAGCTGCACGGTGGCGTCGATGGCGCCGTCGTCGCAGCGCGACTCGAACACCAGCCGGTTGTGGTAGGTGGCGGCGTTGGCGTCGCCGCCGAATTCATCAAAGGCCAGCGCCACGTCCTTCGACGTCGGCAACGATGTGGTGCCGCGAAACACCATGTGCTCGACCATGTGCGACAGCCCCCAGGTGTCGTCGTCTTCGAGCGTTGGCCCCCCCCGCAGGGTCAGCGACACGTGCGGCCGCTCGACATGGGGGAGGTGCAAGCTGGCGACGCGCACGCCGTTCGAAAGCTGTTGTTGGCGCAAGGTCCAGGGTTGCAACTTGCCCATCAGCGTCCCGCCCGTCGTTGGTAGGGCTGCACCACGGCCGCCAGCGTTTCGGCGGCCAACCCGTCGTCGAGGGCGGCCTGCACCCAGACGTCAGGAGGCAGGGCGCAAAACGGCAGGCCCCCGTCGCCGGTGTCGAGTTCGAGGTACAGGGCGTGCAGACCAAACAATCCATCTTGTGCGGGCTGCGCGCCGTACAAGGTGTCACCGACGAGGGGATGCCCGATGTGCGCCAGGTGCAATCGCAGTTGGTGGGTGCGTCCGGTTTGCGGCGCGCAGCTGAGCAGCGACGTGCGTCGCCCGCGCCACAGCGTCGTGGCCAAGGTCAGCGACGGCTGCCCCGACGGATGCACTTGTCGTCGAGAAGGCCCCCTGCCGTCGACCTTGGCGATGGGAGCGTCGATGCGCAGCACGTTGTCGGCGACCTGCCCCTCGACAAGAGCGAGGTAGCGACGCGCGGCGTGCCCGTCGTGAAAGGGCTGGCTCAAAGCGGCGGCCGCCTCGGCGTCGCGGGCGAAGAGCAGCACCCCAGACGTCTCGCGGTCGAGGCGGTGCACCGGATGCAGCTGCACCTTCTGCCCCGCCGCTTGCGCCAGCTTGCGTTCGAGTTCTTCTTTGGCCGTGCCGGCAGCGCCTTGGGCCGTGGGCGACGTGGGCATGCCGACGGGTTTGTTCACGGCGAGCCACCTTGGCGACATGCACAACACTTGGAGGGCGTCGCGCACCTCGGACGAGGTCGACACCAGCTGCCCGTGGGTCTTGACCTGAGCGCCTCTGCGCAGGGGCCGTCCTTGCACCCGCACCCGCTTGCCGTCGACGAAGACGCCGCCGTCGGAGATGAGTTTGCGTGCTTTGCGTCGGGAGAGGCCGGTGGCCTGGGCGACGAAGACGTCGAGGCGGATGCCCTCGTCAGCGACGACATAGCGATGCTCTGGCACGGGGCCCTCCTTGGCCGATCGCGACGACCCACCGCCGCTGCATGCTCTTCGCACAGCGCAGATCGTGCAAGCCGAAGAACAGGCCAACTGTCTCGCATGATCTGATTTCGCAGGGTTCGCAATGGGGACGCCATCTGCCCGCGAAAGTTGCGAAAAACGGCTCCAAATGAGGCGCTGAGGCGAGACACCCTGCTGTGAGCCGGGGTCAGACTGGGGAAATTCATATGCAGTCGGTACGCTTTGTTGCGGGGGAAAGCGCCGGGTCCCTAATATGCGCCCTGTTTTCTCCCCTTTTGCTTGCCTCGCGGCCCACCGCCAACCGGCAACCCCGTTCCTGAGAGCCTTCAAGCCAGCGTGCCCTTCCGACGAGAAGGCGACATTGTCGACGACGTGCGCTGCTGTTTTTTTGTCCCCCACCTGCCCTGCTTCTGACCTGCGTCGTCGCAGGGTGCGCATCCACCGCCGTTTGCCACCAGCCCCGTCCCCAACGTTTGGCCCCTCGCACGGCGCGGAGACTGCATGACCGAAACCAAAGCCATTGCGGCTGATGTCCCCCGACTCAAGCACACGCGTCACTTTCGTGCGCCGATTGAGATTCGCGTGGAGATCACCGCTCGAAACCAAAGCTTCACCACCACCTCGCGCAACATTGCCGCCGGTGGCCTCTCGTTCGAAAGCCAGGAAGAGTTCTTCGTGGGCGACGAGATCGTGGTGCTGCTCTACATCCCCGTCAACAAAGACCTTGAACTGCTGAAGGTCGCGGCCCGCGTGGTGTGGGTCGAAGAAGACTTCGGCTGCTGGATGGCAGGGGCCGCTTTCACCAAATTCGCTCCGGGGGACGAGCGACGGCTGCGCAACTGGCTCCTGGAGTCGGTTCGTGCCCAGCGCGAGGGGCGCACCATCTGAGGGTCCTGCCCTCGACGTCAAAGGCCTCCTTCTGGAGGCCTTTTTCGTTTGTCGAGCGACGCTTACTCGGACGCTTCTGCCGGCTTTTTCTTTTCTTTCGGCAGCTTCAAGCGCGCCTTTTCGGGGTGCGGCGCATACAGCGTCAACACGTTGCCCGTGATGCCCACCAGCTCGGCACCGGCTTTGTCGGCGAGTTCTTGGCCCTCGGCGTCTTTGTCTTCGTATTCGCCGAACTTCACCTTGATGAGCTCGTGCGCCAGCAGGGCTTGCTGGGTTTCGGCCACCAATGCGTCGGTGATGCCTTTTTTGCCGATGTGCACCACGGGCTTTTTGCTGTGGGCTTCGGCTTTGAGAAATGCGCGTTGTTTGGAAGTCAGCATTCCCCTCCCCTACTGCATCTGGTGAAAAGCAAAAGGCTGGGCATGTGAAAAACGGCGGTGGCGTGGCGCCTTCGCCGGTTTTGGATCTGGTTTCTTTCTTCTGAAACAGGCACCTGTTACATTCCGCCGCGCTCAGGTGTCTGTGGGTGCCCCTCCCAGGCCTCCGCCTGCAGGCAGAAAGGTCGACGTCGATGTCACGTGGCGCTCGCTTCGGAAAATACGTGCTCTTGAACCGCGTCGCCGTCGGCGGCATGGCCGAGATTTTCCTCGCGCGCCAAGAGGGTCTCGAAGGGTTTGAAAAGACCATCTGCATCAAGCGCATTCGGCCACACCTGTCGAACCAGCCCAACTTCGTGCGCATGTTCTTGAACGAGGCCAAGCTGGCGGCGCAGCTGACCCACCCCAACATCGTGCAGATTTACGACTTGGGTCGCATCAACGAGTCGTACTTCATCGCCATGGAGTACGTGTCGGGCCGCGACATGAGCCGCATCCTGCCCAAGGCCGAGAAGCAGGGGATTCCCTTCCCCATGATTTACGCCTTGAAGATCGCGTCGAACGCCCTCGAGGGGCTGTACTACGCGCACACCAAGACGGATGCCTACGGCAACCAGCTCAACGTCGTGCACCGCGACATCACGCCCGAGAACATCTTGGTGTCGTACGACGGCACGGTGAAGATCGTCGACTTCGGCATCGCCAAGGCCACCACCCAGCTGGAGCAAACGCGCGCCGGCGAAATCAAAGGCAAGCTCAGCTACATGAGCCCCGAGCAGGCCATGGGCAAACCCCTCGACCACCGCTCAGACATCTTCGCCATCGGCGCGGTGCTCTACGAGTGGATCACCGGCGTGAAGCTGTTCACCGGTGAAAACGAGATGGCCATCTTGAAGAGCATCATCGACGGGAAGATTTACCCGGCGAGCTACTTCAAAGAAGACGTGCCTGAGGCGGTCGAGCGCATCTTGATGAAGGCCTTGGCGAAGGATCGCGACGAGCGCTACCAGACCGCGTGGGACATGCAGTTCGACATCGACACTTTCCTTGCGGGGAGCGAGTTCACGCCGTCGAACATCCACCTGTCGAACTTCATGAAGCAGCTTTTCGAAGACGAGATTGAGCGCGAAAAAGAGATGCTCTTGAAGTCGCGCAACATCTCGGCGCCGGATGAGCCGCCCGTCGAGGATGAGGTGCTGGAGCTCGAGGATGTGGGGGGCAAGGCCCTCGACGAGAGCGGGTCGAGCAAGCGGCGTCGGACGGGGAGCAAGTCGGGGAGCCGTGTCGACCGGCGGTTGACGGTGAAGTTTTCGAAGCGGGAGCTGGAGAAGCTCAACAGCGTGGCGCAGGTGCATGAATTGTCGCCTGAGGATTTGGTGCGCGAGTTGGTGCGGGCGCAGCTCAAGTGGATGCCTTAGGGTTTTTCTGTTTGGAATTAGGTGGTTGCTCTGACAATTGTCTTGCGGCCGCACGTCCAACCGGGAGTGTCCTGAATTCGGTGTTTGGCCCGGCGGCGCTACAAAGGAGCCGTTATGGCCACCAAGAAGAAGCGCAAACCGAAGAAATCCAACGTTCCCTTCACCGGCGACAACCTGCCGCCAGAGCT